>Ga0118677_10001796_pt1 | contig 44662 bp, 27 predicted proteins | sample AliMusrvi5mmetaG_FD_86154 | JGI IMG/M metagenome (GOLD analysis project Ga0118677, IMG submission 86154) | reverse complement strand
GGTAATGACGCTGCCATTGAGTGCGCTTACCGTTGCGGACGTAGACCCAGCCCCCGCCTGCAATACTGTTGCGCCATCCACTACCATGCGCGTCGACGTCCATTGCGCGTCGCCAGTGACCGTTACCGGTTTTGTGCCAACATTAACCGTGGTCGTGACGAACTGTGCCCCATCGACGCCGTCGTTTTTGCTGAGTGTCGTCGTGACAACCTCGTTAGAATAGGCGACACCCATGACCATGTTGGCGCCGGCGCCATGTGTAACAGGCAGACGCGCCTGCACCAGCGCTCCATCTCCGGAGTATTGTGCGCTTTGCCCCGTTCCTACTTGTGTAAACCGTGGCGCTATGGGTTGCCAGGTTCCGGCAGCATCCATGTAATGGTCAGGTTGTAAGCTCACGCTGGCGCGGAACTTATTCTGGCCAATTTGGGCCACCTCCATATTGGGCGACAAAGTCCTTCTTGTCCCCGTGATCACATCAGGCTGCAACATGCCGGAGTTTTGGGAAGTGAGAGAAGTGAGGTTCGGCGCGTTGACTGATGAAGGAACTGTCTCTGGCGCGTAGTTCGATGGGGGTGTAGGGCCGCTTGACAGTGCTACTGATCCATTGCTGGCGACAAGAATAGCAATTACAGGCAGGAGTTCTTTATAGAATCGAGGCATAGGTGCCACCTCATATTTCGAACTATACAACTGTGGCGTTAAGCCACTTCAGTTTTGCGCTGACAAAGCGCTGACAACACGCTTACGGCGAAAAGATGCGAATGGTTGAGTTTTCGAACCACTCGCTATACATTATAAATTAACGCTAGTGGAACCAGAATTCAGGCATCAGCCAATGTCATTCGAAACCTTAAACTTTGGAGTCAGTCATGATCATCGATTGAACGCGCCGAGGCCGGTCTGGGTGTCGCGCGATCCATCCGGCATGACGACCGGCGCGGGTTTGCCGGTGCGGTCGAGTAACGACAGGCTGACCCAGTACGGCCCTTCCTTCGTCGTGGGTGGCAGCGGGATCGTGAACTGTTCGCGGATTACCCCGCTGCGCGGCAGCCAGCACGTGATCGGGTACTGGGTGTCGAAGGGCTGGCGCAACAGCGCTTCGCCCAGCTTGCCATCGGGCGCCACCGGCAGCAGCGACATCCAGTAGGGCACATCGACCTGCCCGCTCGATTGCCACTCCAGCCACACATTCAATACCGGAGCGACCGCGCCGTTCGCATCGCGCCCTTCGGGCGCATCCGACACATATCCCGAAAACGTGTTCAGCCGCAACGCATTTGCGAAAGTGGCTCCATTCGGAAAGCTCTCACGGGGCGAGGGTTGCGCCAACGGCGGGGGCGTCACTGGCGCGGGCGCGTTAAATTCGGCGCCCATCACGCGCAGAAACGAGATCATGACGACCGCCATGACAGCCTGCCCGGCGGTGAGCAGCCAGCCGGCGCGGGAGAAACCAGACAGCCCGCCCTCTGTGACGACGCCAGCCGCGCCAAGCAGGAAAAACGGCGTCAGGAACAGCAGGATGCGCCCGGACTCACCGCGCATGGTTCCGCTGAGGTCGAGCACGACTAACGTGGCGGCAGCCGAGACAGCCAGAAGTGCGCTCGTGCTGAGCGGTTCGCGCGGGTTGCGCCTGATCAGCATCGCAACACCCGCCACGACGGCAATAACGGCGAGAATCACCAGCGGCCAACCGGTGAAGATGAAGTAGTCGTACAGGTGCATGTACAGCCACGGCAAATACGGGCGATCCATCGCCAGATGCGCTGCCGACGCGGTGCGCAGCACGTCGAAGAAGCTGACGCCAGCCAGAACGTCGTACAGCACCCAGACAACCAGCAACCCCGCGCCGAACAGCGCCCCCACAACGAGCGGCCACAGCCACGGCGCGCGCGCCGGCGCGAATGCGCGCGTCGACGCGGTGTACAGGCTGGCGCGCGCGATGAAGCCAAGCAACACCAGCATCCCGGCGAGGAACAATAGCGGGAAGAACGCGAACGAGATGAAGGTCATGACAGACGCCAGCAGCCCGGCGGCAAATACCAGCGACCTGCGACCGCGCAACAGCCCTTCGACCAGCAACAAGATGTCACAGGCGGCGAGCAGCGGGAAGAACGTATTCAACGACCCCGTGAACATGAGCAAGCTGGGGATGAGCGGCCACCACAACACGCTCCAGCGCGCGGCGCGTTCGCTGACCAGGCGCGCGCCCAGCCTATACATGGGCAGGACAGTCAGCCCGCCCCACAACGGCATCAACATCCCGGCCCACGCGCTGGCAAGCTGCGCATCAGAGTACTGTGCCAGTTCAAAGTTCTGGCACATTGCCAGGCGCAACGGCGCGGCCAGCACATGCGCCAGCCCCTGCGCTCCCTGCAGCGCTTGATTCAATTCATAGTAAAACAGCACTGCGCCAGGCGGGACGATGCCGAGGTGTGTGGAGTACTTGACCGCAACCTTCATAAAGGCCGGCCATTCGCGCAGCGTTTTCCCGATATCGGTGATCGTTGCGGCGGCATAGTGCCAGCTCGTGACGCCTGGGCTGACCGTTACCGCGTACAACTTGAACAGCGGTGACTCAGTGACAAACAGGCCGGCAAGCGTCAGGCCAACCGCGCCCAGCACGGCCCAACCCAGCAGCCAGATGGCGCGACGGCGTCCCAATAGCCAGACGCCAGCGACAGCATATAACGCCACACTCGCAGCCAGCAGAAGCACGCGCGGCAACGAGTGCGGCAACTCGTAAGGCCAGCGCCAGCCAAAGTCGCCGCGCAGTTCAGGAACGAGATTGAGCGCCAGCAGGCCGGCCCATGCCAGCGCTACGATCAGAATGACGGCGACAGCCAATGCCGGACGCGGCCTGCCTTTGCGCGAATCCATGATTAAGCGCCGGCGATGACCAGCACCATGTCGGTGAGAAACGCGAGGATCAGGCCAAACGACAGCCCCAGCCCGCCGACAAACTTCAAGCCCGGGCGATGGTTGGCATACAGCAGTTCACCCAGCACATATACGAGCGCGCCGACCGCCAGCGCCAGGAAGAGCACTGACATAACGTTGGACGTAAAGCCATAACCGAGCACCGTGCCGAGAAAGGTCGGGCCGCCGCCGATTAGACCGATCAATCCCAGATATCTCCATGACGGCATCTGACCCGCCATTGGCCCGACGATGCCGAAACCCTCGGTTGCGTTGTGCAGGCCGAACCCGACGATCAGCAGCACCGCAAGCGCGATGTCACCGCGCCCGGCCGATTGCCCGATCGCCAACCCTTCGGAGAAGTTGTGCAGCCCCAGCCCGATGGCGATCATCAACGCCAGCCGCGCGGGCGGGAGCGTATTCTTCGCTCCGGCGCCCGCGCTTTGCGGTGATGCGCCGTGCGTCTGCGCACTGTGCGCTAAAAACCGCTGCTCAAACAGGATCAGTCCAAGCAACCCGACGCCGAAGCCAACGAGGAAGACAACGATGAGCAGACCGGCTTCGGGATAGTTCGCGCCGCCCGCGCCCTTCAATGCCGCTTGAATTGGTTCAACGATATGGCTGAAGATGTCGATCAGCAGGAACAAAATGATGCCCACCGAGATCATGGAGAGGAACGTCCGCGCCTTTTCAGATATCACCTTCAAACGACCAATGGGTAAACCGATAAAGATAGTGAAACCCGCGATGGCGCCAAGCAGAACCGTTTGGGCAAATGTCATGATTAAAACAACTCCAACTCTAAGTGTGAATCCAATGACCTACGGAATGACCTACGGAATGACCTACGGAAAGATAACCGTGCGGTTGCCATAGACGAGCACTTTGCGCTTCAGATGCATCCAGATCGCGCGCGAAAGCACGATCTTCTCAAGCTCCTGCCCTTTGCGCAACAAATCCTCTACCGTGTCCTTGTGGGTCACGCGCACCACATCCTGTTCGATGATCGGCCCGGCATCGAGGTCGGCGGTGACGTAGTGGCTGGTCGCGCCGATGATCTTCACGCCGCGCTCATGCGCCGAGTGATAGGGCTTTGCGCCAGGGAACGCCGGCAGAAACGAGTGATGGATATTGATGATGCGGCTGGGATAGTGTGAGATGAAATCCGCGCTCACGATCTGCATGTAGCGCGCCAGGACGATGAAGTCGATCTTGTGCTCCTGCAACAGCGCCTGTTGCTGTTGCTCCTGCGCCGGTTTGTTGTCCTTGTCCACAGGGATGACGTGAAAGGGGATACCCATGCGTTTCGCGACCGGTTCGAGCGTGGTGTGATTACTCACGATCAACGGCAGTTCCACGCGCCACTCCCCGGCCTCGACATGCGCGAGGATATCGTGCAGGCAGTGCGGCAGCTTCGAGACAAACAACGCCATGCGCGGGACATCGTCCGAGAAGTGCAGCGTCCACTGCATCCCCAGCCGATCGGCGACAAGCACGCTGAAATACTCGCCGATCTTGTCATCCGGAATCGAGAAGCTGGCGAGGTCCCATTCGACGCGCATGAAGAACACCTGCGCCTGCGGGTCGACGTGCTGGTCGAGATAGAGGATATTGCCGTTGTTCTTAAAAATGAACTCGGTGACGATGGACACCAGCCCCAGGCGGTCGGGGCAATGAATCAACAGGATAGCCGAACGGTTAGCCGTTTTCGAGCGTGTGATAGTTGTCAGGTTGGGGTTCATGGATTTGGCCTGATTGTACGTGAACTACAGGATCGCTATCTGGTGAATCCGCCGATGCCGGCCTGCGTGTCGCGCGAGCCGTCGGGCATGACCACGGTAGTGCGTTTGCCAGCGCGATCCATCAAGGCCAGGCTGACCCAGTACGCGCCGTCCTTTGTCGAGGCGGGCAATGGCACTGTGAAATGCTCGCGGATGGCCCCGCTGCGCGGCAGCCAGCACGTCATCGGGTATTTGTTGTTGAAGGGCTGACGCAAGGTGGCTTGTCCGAGTGCGCCGTCGGGCGCGATCGGCAGCAGCGACATCCAGTACGGATAGTCCACCGACCCGCTCGACTGCCAGTCTAACCACAGGTCGAGCGTCGGGCTGACAGGGCCGTCTCCGGCGATCTGACCTTGCACCACCCCAGAGAACCCAGTCAAATGCAACACGCTATCGAAGACCGCGCCGCCGGGGATCAGCTCGCGCGGCGACGTCGCGGTTAGCGCAGGCGGTTCAACCGGCGACGGTGTATTCCACATCAAACCCATCACGTGCAACACGGACAGCATGACCGCTACGATGATCACTTGTCCGACGGAGAGGATCCAGGCGGCGCGTCTGTCGCTTGCGAACGCGCCCGATTCCACGACGCTGTCGCGGCAGTGGATATCAAAAGCGTCGCGCCTGCATCCAGCGTATGATTACGGAACCACGCGCGCACGGCGGCGACGACGCCAATCGCAGCAAGCACGACGATCGGCCAGCCCGCGAACATGAAGTAGTCATACAGGTGCAGAAAGAGCCACGGCAGATATGGGCGATCCAGCCCAAGGTGAGAGGCCGCCGCAGTGCGCAGAATGTCGAGGAACGTCACGCCAAACATCGCGTAGAACACCACCCACACAGTCAATAGGCCAATGCCAAACAGTGCGCCGACTGTGAAAGGCCACAGCCAGGGAGCGCGTTTGGGGGCGAACGCCCATGCTGACGCGGTATACAGGCGTGTGCGCGCCAAAAAGTTGAGCAGCACCAGCATGCCCGCCATGAAAATCAGCGGTAAGAAGACGAAGTTGATGAACGACATTACCGACATGAGCAGCCCGGCGCCCAGCACCAGCCACCGTTGGCCGCGCGCCATGCCATTGACCAGCACCAGAATCATGCATAGCGCGAGAAATGGGAAGAACGAATTCAACATGCCCGTGAACATGAGCAGACTGGGGATCAGCGGCCACCATAAGACACTCCAACGCACCGCGCGCGCGCTGAAAAAGTGCGCGCCCAGCTTATACATCGGCAGCACGCACAATCCGCCCCACAACGGCATGAGCATGCCGGCCCATGCACTGGCGAGTTGGGCGTCGCTATATTCGGCGATCGTGTAGTTCTGGCACATGGCTTGCCGCAACGGCTCTGCGAGGACATGGGCGATGCCGGGCAATCCCTGCAATGCCTGGATAAGTCCGTAGTAGAACAACACCGCGCCAGGCGGTGAGATGTACAGGTGAAACGAGTACTTGTACGCATACACCATATACGCGGGCCATTCGCGCAAAGTCTTGCCCAGATCGGTGATGGCGGCAGCGGCGATATGCCAGCCGGTGCTGTCGGGCGCAACGGTCAACCCAAACAGCTTAAAGAACGGCGATTCCTTGATGAAGATGCCGGCCAGCGTCAATCCCACTGTGCCGATCACCGCCCACGCAAGCAAGCCAGCGGGGCGAGAGCGCTTCATCAGCCACGCGCCGACGCCGATATACAACAAAGCGCCCAACACAAACGGCAGCAGGCGCAGGGGCTGTTGCGGCGTATCGTACATATAGCTCCAGCCATAGGCGCCGCGCAGATCGGGAACGATATCCAGCGCCAGCACAACTGCCCACGCCAGCGAGCCTATGACAATCACGAGTGCGATCAACGAAGGCTTTGAACGTGCAGGGGATGTGTTCATGTGTGATTGGTTATTGCCGGTTTACTTGTTTGGCAAGGTTGAGATAAGGGACGACCTCATGCGATTGAGCGGACGGGTCGGGCGCAGCGAACGATCCGACGACCACGGCGCATAGGGCGCCATCAACAAGGTGCATAGCGCCAGGAGCACCGTGTCGTAATTCACGCGCCAGCCCTTGAAATTGAGCCAGGCGGCCTCGCGGTCCGCCTTCACTGGCACACCCTCGGCGACGAGACGATCATACGCGGCGTCATATTCTTCGCGGGCGATGCTGATCGGGTCATCCTTCGACGGCGCAGCGTTGTAGGCGATGTGAAAGAGATCGGCAATCGCGCGCAGCGCCAGGAACCCGGCGCGGACGCACAGGTTGGTGCTGGGATCACGCGGCATATCGAGCGTTGAATCGTATAGCGCGGCTGCGTCGAGCACTGCCCCTGCTGCCGTGATCCACGAGCGGTCTGCCTTGGGCGAACGGAAGAACGCCAGTGCCGCGAGCGATGTGTGCGTCTCCTCGATCTCAGCGAACCACGCCTCCCAACTCTCCCAGATTTCGTTCATGTGGTCGATGCCCCGAATGCGGTAATAGCGCACGATCATCTCAACCGCCGACGGCGGAGCGCCGGCGCGCACTTCGAGCATGTTTACAGCCGCCTCGCGTCGCGAGAACGCCGAGTACATCGTGGGCAAATAGGAAATCAGAACGGCCACGAGGATGAGGCCGATGGCGCCCTCGGTAAAAGAAATAATGGCCAGCGGGATGGCGTTGAGCGTTGCGCCAAAGGTCAGTAAAGAAGCCCCGCTGATGAGGAAGGCGTCGTGGAAGCTCTCGATCCCGGTCGCGCGAAAGATCAGGGTATAGCCGATCGCCACACAAGCCAGCCACGCTGGCGGCAGCGCCAGCAGCGTGAGCGGCGCATACAACGCCATGATCTCGTCACGCCGTTTGTAGGTGCCGGCCTTCTTCAGCGCTATGTTGAAAAACCGACGCGACGTGAGAAACACGGTCCGCGTCAACTGGTCGTTGGCGCTGCGCGGCAGAATAAACGTGCGCACCGCCGACAACAGCGTCCCGCCGACAATTGCGACGCCAAGGAGAAATAAGACGATCCGAATGAGTATGTCCAGCATAGATATTCCGCCTCCGAGATTACCACATCCTATCCGTGATAATGACCCCATGATATTTAGAACATCGCCTCACCGCCTGAATGAATACGGCCAGCCCATTGGTTCCGCACTGCCCGACTGGGCCGCGCGCCCGCGCCCGACACGCGTCACATTGAAGGGGCGCTACTGCACAGTAGAACCCCTTGATGCGACGCGCCACGCGGCAGCATTATTCGCCGCCAACAACGCGGACTCCGGAAGTATGTGGACTTATCTGTCCTATGGCCCATTTGTCGATCTGGCTAGTTATACCGCGTGGGTGGCGCGCGTGAGCCAGGGCGACGACCCGCTGTTCTTTGCGATTGTCGATGCCCCCAGCCAGACGGCGCTAGGCGTCGCCAGCCTGATGCGCATCGACCCGGCCAATGGCGCGATCGAGGTCGGGCATCTCGCCTACTCGCCCCGGCTGCAACGCACACCTGCGGCAACTGAGGCGATGTTCCTGTTGATGCAATACGCCTTCGAGCTGGGTTATCGGCGCTACGAATGGAAGTGCGATACGCTCAATGCGCCCTCGCGCGCGGCGGCGCAGCGCCTCGGATTCTCATTCGAAGGCGTCTTCCGGCAGGCGGTGATTTATAAGGAGCGCAGCCGCGACACCGCGTGGCACTCGATCATCGACGCCGAATGGCCGGCCTTGCGCGCGGCATTCACCCAGTGGCTGGCCCCATCGAACTTCGACGCCGCTGGCCGGCAGCTTACCCGCTTATCGGATCTCACCGCGCAGATTCGATCCGACCGCGCGTAATAACCATGCCCTGCTTTACTCTGTTTCCACGTTTTTCCGCATACGATGTAAACTTACGCTGTCCTGTGACAGAATCCTTCATGACTGGAATGAAGCGTATTGTATAAAGGAGGCGCCGGAACGAAACCCGATCGTTCATCACTTAGCACCCACACTGCCCCCCTGCCTGGTAATTGTGACTCGATTCATTCAATGACCGTTTGCGTATTGATGGAGTTAAGAGAGATGAAAGGTAAGCTATCGCGCAGAGAGATGCTCCGTATATCCGTCCTCGTTGGCGCAGGCACACTGGCTGCAGCCTGCGGGGCCGCTACCGCACCGACCGCCGCCCCCGCGCCCACCAGCGCTCCCGCAGCAACGGCGGCTCCAGCCGCAACAGCAGCGCCAGCCGCTACCGCTGTTCCAGCAGCGACCAAAGCGCCTGATGCCACTGCAACATCCGCGCCGGCAGCCACCGGCGGCGATGTTCCCCGCAACCGCACGCTGATCGTCAACTTCGGCGGCGGCGCCGGCAAGTTCGCATCGATGGGTTTAACAAACGAAGTCGGCGGCCTTAACCATCAGGAAGGCATGGCTTTGCTGGTCGAGCCGTTGTTCTATTACTCGGTTTTCGCCGACAAGGAAATACCCTGGCTGGCCGAAAGCAGTGAGTACAACAAAGACTTCACCGTGCTCTCGATCAAGATGCGCAAGGGAACGATGTGGAACGATGGACAACCCCTCACTTCAGCTGATGTGAAGTTCACGCTCGACGCTTACAAGAAGAACGAGAAGATTGGCTATCACGGCCCGGTCGCCGACAACGTAAAAAGCGTCGAGACCCCTGATGATATGAGCATCATCATCACGTTCAACTCATCGCAGCCGCGCTTCAAGTTCGAATATCTCAGCTACAAGTTCGACACCGGCTTCGGGATTCTGCCCATGCACGCATTGAAAGATGCTGAAGATGTGACCACGGTGAAAGGCGGCGACAGCTTCCCGCACAGTGGCATGTTCAATGTGAAGCAGTCGGCAGAGCAGTATGTATTTGATATTCGCAAGGATTGGTGGGGCTTCACAACCGGCTTCCAGAAGATGCCCGACATCCAGCGCGTGATCTATATACCGCTGGTGAACGAGTCCACTGCCGCCCAACGCGAGGTAAACAACGAGATCGACTCGATGTTCGGCTCGCAGCCCGCGACCATCGCCAGTGTGGTGAAACAGAACCCGAAGGTCACGACGCACACGGGCAAGGATCAGCCCCTCGGCAACCTGGACTGGTGGCCGAACTCGTTGTATGTGAACACATTGCTGGATCCGTACAGCAACCCCGACGTGCGCTGGGCGATGAACTATGCGATTGACCGCGACACCATCGACAAAGTGGTGTACTTTGGCGCGAAGATCGCCACCATCCACCCCTTCCCAGAGTATCCCGCACTCAAGAGGTACGTCGATGGCGCCAAGTCGATATCGGACAAACTGGGCGTGCGCACGTTCGACCTGACCAAGACGGCGGAGAAGATGACCAAGTCCGGATTCACCAAGGACGCAGACGGGTTCTGGGTAAAGGACGGCAAACGAGTCAATGCGACGATCAACGGGTACGAGTTCATCCATGCCGACATCGCGCCGGTGCTGGTGGAAATGTTGCGCAAAGGCGGGTTTGAAGCCGCCATCAACTTTGGCAACGACGCCAGCCAGAACATGACGGACGGCAAGGCCGGCATGTACCTGTACGGGCATGGCGGCAGCGTGATCGACCCATACGCGACGCTGTTCCTGTACCACAGCAAAAACTCGCGGCCGCTGGGCACGGCCTCAAACGGCGCCTCCTTCGGGCGCTACAAGAACCCGGAATTCGACAAACTGGTCGACGCGATGGCGCTGTTGCCGATGGGCGACCCCGGCATCACCGACCTGTTCAACAAAGCGATGACGATCTGGTGGACCGACATGGTCGAAATACCGACCAACCAATTCCTGCACCGCATCGCCTACAACACGACCTACTGGACGAACTGGCCAACCCAGGACAACCCGTACATCAACGGGGCATTCTGGCACACCACGTTCCCCCTGATGGTATTGGCTCTAAAAGCGGCGCAGTAAGCGCTACTTGAACCCGCTTCGCGGAGGGTGACATTAAAATATCACCCTCCGCGGACTTGTTTAACGGCGGTAAACGGAGTAAAATAAGAGAGATGGGCCGTTAGCTCAGTTGGTAGAGCAGGGGACTTTTAATCCCTGTGTCGGGGGTTCGAATCCCTCACGGCTCATAAAACGCGATTTACGACACGAGGAAACCTAGTCCTCGTGTCGTTTTTTTGTTTCGCAACACGAGGACTTTCAGGCGCCTGTCACGAGGACTCTTTTTCCTCTACCGTTAACCTACCTGGTATTTACCAGACTGATACGACAGGAGACGGCACGATGACGCCGGCATCCGCGCAAGTGAATTTCGGGCAATCCAGGTGAAAGCAACATAAAAGCGTCCCCGCATGTGGCGACAGGACGCTTCTACTGACATGACCGGCTCAGCTCTGCACGTCAGCGCAACTGCTACTCCGCAACTCCGCTACCATTGACGACGCTGTCGCGTCGGTCGTATGCCTGGTGAAGTTTCATGTCGATGTCGCGCTATCGTGTTCGAGATATGACACCTGTTCATGGGTCAGATGCGTGTCTGCCCCGGTCAGGCAGTCCAGCAGATGATCGTGTGCGCTCGTGAAAATGATCGGCACTGCAACGAAATCGGTCTGCGAATTGATATAACTGAGACACAGCGCCGTGATGCCGCAGCCGGTTTCCGCGGACAACTTCTTCAGCCTCTTATAGGTCTCACGGTTCCGATCATTCAGCAGATGCTCACGGAGAAGCGGCGAAAGCCCATCCTCGCCGCGTGTATCAAGGGTTGAGAAGAAGCCGCGGGCCTGGGCTGAGAAGGCGATGGCGGTCAAATGCGTGGAACGATGGAACGCCAGCGCTTCCTGATCCATGAAAGGTAAACCGTGGTCAAAGGGGTTCTCCGGCTTGAACATCCGCGCAAGACTCCACTCCAATTGGCTGGCGATAAAAGGCTGCAACCCGTTTGCGCGCGCGTAATCGCTGGCTTCGATTATCCGGTCGGGGAGCCAGTTAGAGCATCCGGCATGATGTATATGACCGGCCTTGATGTGCTTGTTCAAGCACTTAACGATCTGGTCTACGGGGCGAGTCCGTTCATCCCTGTGCAGCCAGTACAGGTCGATGTAGTCCGTTTGCAGAAAGCCGAGACTCTCCTCTATATCCTTGTCAAGTTCACTCTCGGAGAGGCATATGCCAGTCTCGCTCCGGAAGTCGATTCCGCCTTTGGTGGCCAAAACAATATCAGACCGGTTTTTGCGTGCCTTGATCCAGTGCCCGATCATCTTCTCGCTTCGACTGAGTTCACCGGGCGCCCAGTCAGCGTAGCAATGCGCTGTATCAATAAAGTTTCCCCCGCTCTCAACGAATGTATCCATCAGACGGAAGGAACTATCCTGGTCGGTGTGCAGTCCGAACTGGGCGGCGCCCAGACAGATCTGGGATACATTAAGCTGTGTTCCCGGTAATTGGATCTTTCGCATCTGGAATTTCTCCTGGTAATGCGGAACTCCTTTCGGTTTGGCCTGCTGTCGTGCCCTTCAGCTACATCGAAAGGCAGTTTTAGTAGTTAAAAATTCTCGTTAAACGAGTGGGTTCGCCATCTTCGATATGATTCGGTTGCTTACACCAATCAATAGAAGGAGCGAAACCAGAATAGAATATACACCAAAGTTGACGAATATGGATGTGCTGGAACAAGCGCGATGTGCTATTGCCAGTGCCGCACTCATCGAGGCCGAGTATTCATCCTGTTACATTACAATACGCCAAACTACCAATCGGCTGTCACAAGAAATGTCTAAAAAATCCAAGCGCGAGCGCAAGAATCCAAGTCCATCTGTCGCCTCTCCTGCTCAATTGGCCGCGCGTACCCCAGATGAACTGGGGCAGCACGGTCTGCGTGAGTTCCGACAGAAGCGCTATGCCGTCGCCATCGCAGCCTGGCAGAAAATCGCGATTCCGAATGATCGGCTCAAGGCCGCGCTGGCCGAGGCTTACTTCCGCCAGGCTGCGCAACTCACCACGCCGACCGACATGTTGCATTCCCTCCAGCGCGCCGCCGACTATATGCCGGCGGATGCGATCTATGCCTGGCACTTGGGACTTGCCTTGCATCGGCAGGGACAGGCGCCCGCCGCTCTGGAGCAATACAAGCGCGCGGTTGCCAATGGATTCACACGTCGTTCAGCGGGCATCGCCATCGCCGTGGCGGCACTGGAACTCGATCCGGCAACAGACTTGGCTGCGCTTCCTGGCATGACAGACGAGCATCGCCGCGCGCTGGCGCCTCTGGTCGCATTGCTGCATGGACGAGTCATGCCACGCTCTGAGATGGAGGGCCAACGCGGGCATCTAGACGCGTTGAAAGTTCTGCTGTCTACTTCAGCTGGGCGCGAATTGCCAAATCAGAGTCAGTTTGCATTGAACGTGCTGAATGCAATTGCGTCAGGCGATACTGCCGGCGCGCAGCAACCGCTGCAGGGGATCGATGCCAAAGGCGTTTCACGTGAACTGGATGCGCTGCGTTGGTATTATGCGGGAGTCGCCGCTGCTGCAAACAGCGATATGTTCTCTGCCGAAAAGTGGTGGCGGGACGCCCATCGTCTGAATCCCGCCCTGTCAGGCCCGAATGTGAACCTGGCGACAGTCCTTGTGCTGCGCGCCCAGGCGCTGGTCGAAACAGGCGACCGGGCGGGCGCCGCCCGGGTCATCCTGGAAGGTTTACAGTTCGCCGAGGGGAACCCGACCTTGAGCGCCATGGCGCTGGTTGAAATCAACCGCCTGGCGCATTCGGCGGTGCTCGCGGGGGATTGGGTCTCTGCGCGCGATCATTGGGTCAACGCGCGCTCCATACTGGAGCACTTTGATCCCAAACGCGCATTCGGCAAAAACGCCTCGACTCGACCCATTTTGCACAACCTGGCACTCGCCTTTGAAGCGAACCAGCAGTGGCAGGAAGCTGCAGAGGCCTGGCGCGCCATGCTGCGTTCACGGCCGCGTCGTGATGGTGTGGATGGCTACAGCGACGCTCATTGGATGTGGGTTCGCAAGCAGATCATTGAATGCTACAAAAAAGCCAGCAACTTGCCCGCAGCCATCACCATGTTCCGCCAGACGCTCAAATCCAGCCCGGACGATGTCGAGTTGCGACTCGAACTGGTCGATGCCCTGCGGGCCAACGAGCAGGGTTCATCGGCGGCAACTGAATTGCACCGGTTGCTTGAGAAACATCCCGATCACATCGACGCGCTGAAAACGCTGGCCGAAGTGCACCTGGATCGTGAAGAATGGTTTATGGCACAGCAGACGATGCGCCGCGCCCTGGCGCTGGAGCCGGACAACCCCGACTTGCGCAAACGCATGGCGCACGTATTGATCGAGTCAGGCATCGGGGCCAATGAGGACCATCGCCTGGCTCCGGCTCGGGAACTGCTTAACGAAGCGTCCAGCTACGCGCCGGATGATTACAATATTCCAATATGGCTGGCGCGTGTGGAATTCAATGCGCGCGACGTCACAAAAGCGCAGGAGTATGTCAGGCGCGCGCTGGATATTGGCAAAGCGGATCCCGATGCATATCTGCAGGCTTGTGTCTGCTGGATTGTTGAGCAAAACATCGACCAGGCGCGTGACGTCATCGCGCGGGCCGAAGCCAATGGTCAGGCGCGCACGTCCCTGTTTCTCGGCGCTGGCATGGAAGCCATCACACAGTCGGAGCCTGCCGAAGCTGGCTTTGGCATGTTCGATTTCCTCATGGGCGAGCAGACTAATGAGCCCGAACTTCTGCGCAGCGAGAAACAAGAGTCGCTCGCCCTTTTAGGCCACGAACTGCTCGAACGGGCCATTCAGGCCGGACCCGATTTAGAAATTCTGACGTTCATCGCTGCCAGTTTTGTGGCAAATGGGCAGTCCGGCGGCGTCAGTTACGCCAGCCGCCTTACCAAGCGTTCGCCGGATGACCAGCACGTCTGGTTATTGTTGGGCATATTGTTGGGCTACGAACGGCAGGTGACAGAGGCGCAGGATGTGTTTAGAAAGGCAGCCCAACTGGCGCGCAAACAAGGTGACAACGAAACGGCTGGCAGCGCAAATGAGATGCGCCGTGCAGTAACCGACCCGGCATTTAAAATGATGGTTCGCATGACGATGGTTTCGGCGCAGCTTGAAGCCAGTGATATTGATTTTTGAACGCGGTGACCCTATGAGTGAAGCTTACACGGACCCCTACGCGACATTAGGCTTGACCCGTCTTGCTACGGCCGACGAGATCAGGCAGGCTTACTTCAGCCAGGTGCGTCTGCACCCGCCCGAGCGTGAGCCGAACGAGTTCAAGCGCATTCGGGCTGCCTATGAGCAATTACGCGCGCCAGAGAAAAGAGTCGCGACAGATATGCGCTTGATCGAGGATTGGCCTGAGCCAGTGCGCCCCATCGTCCCGCGCGCCGTCGATATTACGATACACCCACAGGACGTGCTGGAGCTGCTCAAAGCCTGCACAGACTTGGCGACCCAGAAAGCGAGTCAGGATTTTCGAGAGGTGCAGTTGTGAGCGATGGACTACGGCAACGCCTGCGCCGATGGCTTGGCGCGCCAGGCGCTGGAGACCACCAACCCGGAATGTCAATCGAAGCGAACAGGACTGCTGTTAACACCACAGCGGCTCTGGCGCCCGAGACGCCGGAGCGTGCCTTGCCAGATTTGGCCGGCCTGGAAAGGCAGGTCGCGAAACTGGGCCGCGAGCAATTCAAGCTCAACACTTTTCTCGATGCGCAGCAACAGCAGGTCCAGTCCGCGTTGCAGCAGTTGCGTGAGCAGGGTGAACGCCGCGATGCGGATCACGCCGGTCTGCTTGCCAGTCGTCAGGCGGACCTGAGCGCGGCGCGCTTGCAGGTGGTGGAGCGGTTGCTGCCCACATTGGATGGATTGGACGAGGCCCTGGCGGGGGGTGAACGGCTAATGGCGCGTATGACATCCTCCGCGCAGAAGAGGGTTGTCGCCGCACAGCCGCCGGATCGCCCAGCGCACTGGGCGGCCACTTTGGCGTTGCCGATTGCATGGCTGGAAGCGTTTGCCAGCATGCTTCATGACCGCACCGTGCCAGGCCAATCGCAGACCCGCGCACAACAACCCGTTGGCGACTCCGATGAATGGCGTGCAGCATACGCGGGATGGTTCCGCGGCCTGCACCTGGTGCGCGAGCGCTTGCTGGAGACGCTGGCCGTCGAAGGCGTTCGACCGATTCAGACCGCGGGCCAGCCATTTGATCCGCACTGGCACATCGCGCTGGATACCGCGCCTGCCAATCCCGACGCGCCGCCAGGAACCGTTGTGGCTGAAGCTCGACGTGGCTATATGACCGGCGAGTGTGTGCTGCGTTATGCGGAAGTGATTGTCGCGCATGAATCAGAAGCGTCCCAGGCGCCATCGGCGGACAACTTGTAAGGGGCGAACCTGTCGTGCTGTCTTTCCACAGTTGGAGTTGATATAAACATGATGAGCAAGATAATAGGCATCGATCTGGGAACAACCTTCTCGGCGGTGGGGTATGTGCAAGAAGGCAAGGCCGTCATCCTGCCAAACGGCCGCGAACGCATCATGCCTTCGGTCGTGGGGTTCACGCCGCAAGGCAAGCTGATGGTCGGAACCCCCGCGCGCAATCAGTATGTTTTGTACCCCGAGATCACCGTGCGCTCGATCAAGCGCAAGATGGGCACGAACGAAACGCTCATGCTGAACGGGCGCACTTACACACCGTCAGAGATATCGGCCATGATCCTGCGCGAGATGAAACGGATCGCTGAACTCAACCTGGGTGAAGAAGTGACCCGTGCGGTGATCACCGTCCCAGCCTACTTTTCCGACGCTGCCCGGCAGGCGACCAAGGACGCGGGCGAAATCGCCGGCTTCACGGTCGAGCGCATCATCAACGAGCCCACTGCTGCCGCGCTGGCCTATGGTCTGGATCGTGTGACGGATCGCGAGATGGTTGCGGTATACGACCTGGGCGGCGGCACATTTGACGTATCCATCATCGAGTTGGACTCCGGCGTGCTTGAAGTGCACGCAAGCCATGGCAATGTCCATCTGGGTGGCGATGATTTTGATGACCTATTGGTATCCAATCTGGCTGACCAGTTCAAGGCAGAATACGGGGTGGATCCGCGCGCCGAGCGCAAGGCGCTCGCGCGCCTCGTCCGCGCCGCCGAGCAAGCCAAAATCGAACTGTCCACCCTGCCCTTCGCGCGCGTCCGCGAAGAATACCTGATGGAAAAGGACGGCCGCCCGCTTCACCTGGAAGCCGAGATAACCCGCCAGGAGTTCGAGCAAATGATCCGCGGCCTAGTGGACGAAACCCTGGTCGCCTTCGATCAATCATTAAGCGATGCGGGTATTGCTGCGTCGGACCTGGACCATGTCTTGTTTGTGGGCGGCTCGACCCGCATCCCGCTGGTGTGGGAGATGGTGGCCGACCACACTGGCATCGAGCCGCTGGTGGCGGTCAATCCAGATGAGGCCGTGGCGTTGGGTGCAGGCATTCAGGCTGCGATCATCGCCGGCGAACCGCTGGATGCCATCCTGGTCGACGTCACGCCGCATTCACTCGGCATCGAGGTGGCCGAGTTGTTCTTCGATCGGGTCATGCCCGATCATTATGCGCCAATTATCCATCGCAATACCACCATCCCTTCGTCTCGCGCACAACAGTTTTCGACGGTCTATCCTGACCAGGATCGAGTGCAGCTCAGGGTTTACCAGGGTGAGAATCCAGTCGCATCTGAGAACACGCTCATGGGCGAGTTCATGTTTGCGGGACTCGCGCCGGAGCATCAGGGCGAAATGCCAAGCGTAACGGTGCGTTTTGATCTTGACCTGAACGGTATGCTGGAGGTGACTGCCGTGGATCGCGGCAGTGGTAAAAAGCAGGGCATCACCGTCAAAGCGGAGCATCGCCGCATGAACGCCGCAGAGAGAGCTGCCGCTGCGGCGCACGTCGCCGACATCTCTTCGGCCCCGCATCCGGCGCCGGAAAAACTGGCCGCCCTATTGTCGCGCGCAACGCAGGTATTGCAGGACAAGGACCGAGACCTGGATGCGTTACAGGACCTGGTTGCACAAATCGACCGGGCAATTACGGCTGGGGTCGACGAGTCCGAATTGCAAGATCTGTCTGACAAGCTGCTGGACACGCTATATGATCTCGACGAAGGGTAGTATGTTGCATCACAACCCAAAGAGTCTATATCGAAAAAACTGGATGCACTTCCACCAGAGAAGCTCGTGGAACTGGATCAGTTCATCGACTTCCTCTGGTATAGAAGTGCTCAAAACACAGTTGTAATCGAGACAAGTCATCGGCCTCGTGTCCATCCTGCGTTCGGCATGTGGGCTGACCGGACAGATATCGTCAGCTCAGTTGATTTAGCCGAGGCGTTACGGAATGTCTCTGGGGTTTTGAGACAAACTCGGTAAAGGGATTAGGGAACATCGACGCTATCGGGAGAGATAACCTCATGGGTGTGGCAGGGCGGATTGATCCATACGGCCTCAGGCAAAGGTTGCGAACTGGGAACTCCATGAACAAAGCGATCTTGATGAGCGGCACAAGCGATCAGGAATCCGCCTGCGAGGGAGCGAGTAGGACACGCCCATGAAGCCATTGAGATATTCACGCTCATCAAGCAATGCCAGCCAAAGAGCTGGAGGAGGAGGTCAGAGTCTCGGCGACATTTATGTTACGATAACTAACACGATACCGTTACTTGTCAGTATTGACAACGTTAATATTTTTGGTATAACAGTGGCGATTGAAAAATATAACAGATATACCGACTGATATGCCAACCAATCCTTCACCCACGTTAAACGACATCGCCCATGATGCCGGCGTGTCTGTGATGACTGTATCGCGCGCACTGGCAGACCGACCAGGTGTGGCGCCAGACACCAAAGAGCGTGTGCTGGTAGCGGCCCGCCGGTTGGGCTATACCGCCAGTTCACCCAGTCGCTCGGCGGCGCGCAACAGTACTGCCACCATCGGTATATTGATAAACAACATCGGCACCGAATATATCAGCGAGATCGTGGATGGAATCAGCAACATCCTCGACGTTGCCTCCTACGACATCACCATCTTCAATCCGTATCGCATGCAACGCACGCCCGACGAGTATGTGCTCGAGGTGACCCAGCGCCCCATTGATGGCCTGATCATTGCCGCCGCAAACATTCTACGCGACACGCAATACCTCGACCAGCTTTGCCAGCAGCGTCTGCCCATCGTGTTTGTCGATCAGCGCGTGCCCAATTCCAGCGTGCCATATGTAACCGCCACCAATTGGCAGGGCGCCTTTGATGCCATGCGCTACCTGATCCAACTGGGCCACCGCCGCATCGGACATATAGCCGGACCGATGGAGCAGTCACCCTCCAGCGAGCGGCTGGCCGGCTACCGCGACGCGCTGACCCAGAACGGCATCGCCTATGACGAAACGCTGGTGCAATACGGTGATTTCACCCACCCGAGTGGTTATGCCTGTGCGCAGGAGTTGCTGGCGTTGAACCAACCGCCAACTGCCTTGTTCGCGTCCAATGATCCGATGGCGTTTGGGGCCATGGCGGCGATCCACCAGAGCGGACGGCGCATCCCCGACGATTTATCCGTGATCGGGTTCGACGACATCGCCTCTTGCGCGCACTCGCAGCCGCCGTTAACGACAGTGCGCCAGCCATTGCGCGAAATGGGCCGGGTTGGCGCCCAGATCATCCTTGACATGCTGCGCGGCCAGCCAGCTTTGCCGCGGGTTGTGCTACGCACATCTCTAAACCTGCGTGAGTCGTGCGCGCCTTTACGGCAACAATAATCGCAGGCCAGACAGTGTCGCATTCTAGCGTGATCCTTTTGAAAACAACGAGTTGAGATTCAACATGGCAATGGTGACACATACCCGCCGGAATACCCCGTCACAACCGGGGAAGAAAACATTCGTCCACAGGACCAGGGCGTACTGGGCCAGAAACGGCCCATTCTGGATTATGGCGGCGCCTGGGCTGCTGCTCATCTTCATTTTTGCGTATGCGCCGTTACCCGGCATCGCCATCGCCTTCAAAAACTACAGGTTCAACCTGGGTATCTGGGGCAGCGAATGGACCGGATTCACCAATTTCGGCTACCTGTTTGCCACAAAACTCACCGGCCGGGTCTTGTTCAACACGCTGTTCATGAACGCGCTGTTTATCATCACCGGCACGACCGCAGGCCTCATTCTTGCGCTGTTGATGAACGAAGTGCATCACACCGTGCGCGCCCGTTTTTATCAGTCCGCGATGTTCTTCCCCAGCTTCATCTCGGCTGTCATCATCAGTTACTTCGTGCTGGCGCTGCTGACCACCGACACCGGCATGGTCAACCATCTGCTGGTGCAGGCAGGCCAGCAGCCGGTGCCGTGGTATTCGTCGCCGGAATACTGGCCGGTCATCCTGGTGTTGATTAACCTGTGGAAGTCGGCTGGTTTCGGCAGCATTCTGTATCTGGCCGGCATGGTCGGCATTAACCCGGAATACTATGAAGCAGCCAAACTCGATGGCGCGTCCAAGCTCAACCAGGTCTTGTACATCACCTTGCCGCTCATCTCACCCGTCATCGTCATCATGACACTGCTCGCCATCGGACGCATCTTTTATGCTGACTTCGGCCTTTTCTATGTCGTCACCCGCAACACTCCGCAGCTGTATCCCTCCACAGATGTCATCGACACCTTTGTGTATCGTTCGTTGAAGCAACTGGGCGATGTGGGCATGGCAGCCGCCGCCGGGTTCGCGCAATCGATCATCGGATTTGTTCTGGTGCTCCTGACAAACATGATCGTGCGCCGAATTGATCCAGATAAAGCGTTGTTTTAGGCGCAGGAGACGTAAAAGATGAAATCCACCGTTGCTGCCCGGCCGGCTACAAACTATCGCTTCACCGCATTCATCTCCAGGTCGCTGGTTCATCTCGTCCTGGCGTTGTTTGCACTGGCGTGCGTGGTGCCGCTGATTATGATTGTGTCCGCCTCTTTATCGACGGAAAACGGCATCAGCCAGTACGGCTACACACTGCTGCCGGTGGAGTTCAGCACGCTGGCCTACGAGTTCATTCTGCGCGATCCGACCCAGATACTCCATGCCTATGGGGTATCGCTGACCGTGACCGCGGTCGGCACCCTCGCAGGCCTGACAGTCACGGCGATGCTGGGGTATGCCCTGTCGCGTCGCACTTTCGATGCGCGCCGCCCACTCTCGTTCTATGTGTTTTTCACACTGCTGTTCAACGGCGGCCTGATTCCGTTCTACCTGTTCATGGTGCTCACACTGTCGATGAAGAACTCTCTGCTGGCATTGATCATGCCGCTGATGGTGAACGGCTGGAACGTATTGATCCTGCGCACGTCGTTCTCCCAACTGCCGGAGGAGCTGCTCGACGCAGCCCGCATGGACGGCTCCAGCGAGTTGGGCATTTTCTTCCGTATCGTCGTGCCGATCTCGACGCCGGTGCTGGCGACAGTGGCGCTGTTCATGATGCTGGGCTACTGGAACGATTGGTGGCTGTCGCTGTTGTTCATCGATAAGCCGGAACTGTACAGTGTCCAGTATTTGCTTTACAACATCCAGGCCAGCCTGCAAGCGATCCAGTCCGATCCGCGCGTATTGCAGGCGCTGGGCGGTATTGAATTGCCGGCGCAGACAGCGCGCATGGCCATGGCTGTTCTGGCCGTTGGCCCAATCGCCTTTGTCTACCTGTTCCTGCAGCGTTACCTGGTGCGGGGCATCACCATCGGCAGCATAAAGTAGCATGTGACGCGCCGAGAAAAGGAGGTAAGTAGAAGATCAAATCAAAGAGCGCATACAGTCGTAATTTACCAAACAAACCCAAACCTTTATGAAACAATCGCGAGGAGAGACTAACATGTCCGGGAAGAAACAGTATATATCACGCAGGAAATTCCTTTTGGTATCAGGAGTATCAGTAGTCGGCGGAATCCTGGCTGCATGCGCTCCTGCGGCAACACCTGCGCCCACACAAGCGCCGCAACCGACGCAGGCCCCGCAAGCCACCCAGGCTGCTCAACCGACGCAGGCCGCAACCAGCACAGCCACCGCTGCCCCTAAACCCACGGATGTTCCTGCGCCTACCGTTGCCCCTACCGCAGCCGCCATGGGCGAACTGGTCTACATTTACACCAACTTCGTCGGCATCCCCAAGGATCAAGCCGCAGTACAAGAAGCGCTGAACAAACTCACCATGGAGCGCATCAATTCAAAAATAATACTGACGAACCTGGAGTTTGGCGCGTTCAACGACAAGATCCAGTTGATGAGCGCCGGCGGTGAGAAGTATGACCTGGCCTATACCGCCTCATGGGTGAACGATTACGTCAAGAATGTGACCAACGGTGTATTCGTCGAACTCGATGACCTGCTCAAGAACAAGGCGCCCAACTACTGGAAGAGCATGCCGGCCACGACCTGGAACGGCGCGCGAGTCAAGGGCAAGCTGTACGCCGGGATCAACCAGCAGATATTCTATTCATCCTCCGGCTTCGTGATGAACAAAGCCGCCGCCGAGAAGTACAAGGTCGACCTGACCAAGTACAACTCCTGGACAGACCTGGAGCCGCTGGTCGCCCAGATCAAGAAGGCTGAAAACATCCGCCCGATGGCCGGCGGCAGCGAAATGATCGCCGGGGATCAGATGGGTTATGGCGCCATCGACGGCGGCGTGCCCTTCGTGTGGGCCAAGGCCGACGACCCCAATGCCACTCCAGAGTTTAGTATGTCCTTACCCGCCTACAAGGACACCTGGGACCTGGTTAAGCGCTGGCAGGATGCGGGCTATCTCCCGGCCGATATCACCAAGTTCGACCAGGAAGTGGCCAACCTGCATGATCACAAAGCCGTGATCAAGACCGAGCCTGCGGTCAAGCCCAAGGGTGAAGCTGAATTCACGCTGCGCTACGGCGGTGAGGTTGTGCAGAAGCTGCTGGTCACCAAGCCCTTCATCGGTGGCGTGTTAGGCACACTAACGGGCGTCAGCCGCACTGGCAATCCCGAGAAGTCGGTTGAGTGGCTGGAACTGGTGAATAATGACAAGCCGACCTACAACCTGTTGTGCTTCGGCATCGAGGGCAAGCACTGGAACTGGAAGGATAAGGCGACCGGGGTGATCGCGCAGATCAAGGACAGCGGTTACGATCCGACAACCGACTGGATGTTCGGCAATCAGTTCAACGCCTATTATCGCAACGAAAGCGCGGTGGGCGGATGGGACGAGACTAAGAAAAACAACGACGCTGCCATCCCGTTCCCCACGATGGGCTTTGCGTTTGACCGCGAGCCAGTCAAGAACCAGGTCGCGGCGGTCACTGCTGTATTGGCCGAATACACACCGCTCGGGGCGAAGGGACAAACCTCAAAGGCGCTTGATAAAGCTCTGGCCGATGCCAAGGGCGCCGGCCTGGACGACGTCATCGCCGAGATGACGAAGCAGATCGCTGCCTGGAAAGCCAGCAGCTAACCAATCCTGTTCGTTCACTCACAGCCATCGGATGGCGCCGGGACTGGCGCCATCCGATGGCTGCCCGGGGCGCCATCACCATGCTCTCCACCTTCCCTGACCACACCTGTCGATCGAGCGGTGTTGCTTTCCATAGCAGCGACGCTGACTTGGAGACCATCTTCGACGAGGCCGAGTCCAGGCTGGCCGGCAACATCGTCTCGTTCGCGCCGGGGATGGATATCCTGGTCGAGGGCGGCGGCTACAACGGCGCGTGGATTGAGACGCAACCCATGGGCGGCGCCATGTATGCCAAGCGCAACCCGCAGGTCGCCCGGAATAATCAGCTCATATTCATCGACCGCCAGCGGGCTGATGGGCTGCTCCCAGGTGCGGTCTATGTGCTCGATGACCAACGCCGGCAACAGGTGCTGCAATCGGGCGGGGCGCTACCGCGCGCGGCTGCTCTCGACCAAACGGGACTGTTCGTGGATTTCAGGTGCCTGCAGGGGCATTGTTTCCCGATGGAGGCGCTGGACGTATACTACTGGCTCGGTGAAGACCGAAGCTTCCTGCAACGGTTGCGCGATTCGCTCCAGAATCACGATCGCTACCTCTGGAATACGCGCGATTCGGATGGGAATGGCTGCCTTGAATCATGGGCGATTGGCGACACCGGCGAGGATCATTCCACCCGATTCGGCGATTCCTACCATTTCTGGAGTTACGATTCCCCACCCACACCGGAGCACATCGCCAGGTTATTGGATACGGATTTAAAACAGCAAAAACCTTTCTGGATCGTCGACCCCACTCCCGACCGCAAGCTCGATTCACCCATGCCGATGGAATCGATGGATGTGATGTCGTATTCCTATGCCAATCGGTCCACGCTCGCGAGCATCTCCGCAATTCTACAGAACGGGCGTGAGTCTTACTGGCAGGCGATGGCCCGCGCGGTGCAGGCGAAGATCAAGGACTACTTGTGGATTCCGGGCAAGTCCGCATGCTTCGACCGGGATCGGAACAACCAGGTTATGGGAGCGCTGATCCACAACAATCTGCGTTGCATGTATTTTGGCAGTTTTGATCAGCCGATGGCCGATGCGTTCATTCGCCACCATCTGCTCAACCCTGCCGAATTCTGGACGCCGATCCCGCTGCCCTCCATCGCCGCGAACGATCCATTATTCCGCAACCAGCCCAATAACAGTTGGAGTGGCCAACCGCAGGGGTTGACCTACCAGCGTGCCATCCGCGCGCTCGAAAATTACGGCCACTATGCGGAGTTGTCGTTGATTGGACGAAAGCTGTTCGAGGTTATCACGCGTAACGGGTTCGTCTTTCCACAGCAGCTCGATCCTTTCACAGGAGCGCCGTCCGGATCTGATGGCTATGGCCCGATGATGCTGGCTACGCTGGAATACATTGCCCGTCTGTCCGGCGTGCACCTGGCCCTGGCTAATAACGAGATATGGTGGTCAAGTCAGCAACCAGCGGGGAACGATTTCACCTACACCCAGCGGTGGGGAGACAGGTCCTTCACCCTGGCGAACCAGGCCGGGCAGATGCGCGCCAGTATCGATCAACGGGCAATCTTCTCCTGCTCGTCAGGCATGCGCGTGGTCACAGACCTGCATGGCGCGCTGCGCGCGGTGGTCGGGATTCAACCAGAGCCGCAGGCTGTCATACTGAACGCCGGCAGCGACCACTGGATTGCCACCGTCTCCCCAAACCAGGTGATTGGGCTTGGCGGATCCACACCGAGATTGCTGCGCGCCGCGCCTTTTGACTACCCGTATGCCTGACTAACCCTCGTCAAACCTCGGCGTCATGACGAGTGCGCCATCGCGTATAGCTGACTCATGGGCGCAGATGCCGGCGGCGCACCAGTCAGCCGCGGTCACGGCGTCGATGCGCGACGGGCGGCCTTCGAGGATGCTCTGCACGAACTCATGCACCAGGTGCGGGTGCGAACCGCCATGCCCGCCGCCTTGCAGGAAGGAGAGATGCGGATTGGTTTCATCGTACACACTGGCTGTGGTGAAACGGCGAATCTCCGCCGGCAGACGGTCGGCATAATCAGGCACGCGCACCCGTTCTGCAGTGACTGGCCGGCCGCGCTCGCCCTTCAACCCTTCCAGGGGTGCAATCCGGAACAGGACCGGCTCCTCGCCGGCCACCTGCGGCCATTCGTAGACAGCCCGCTCGCCATAGACGTAGAAGCCTTCCTGGTAATCGCGCCCCACGTGAAAGAGCGAGCGGGTGGCTTCGGCGGCGATATCCGTCCCCGCCAGCCTGAAGATGGCGGTTTCCATTGGGTATGGGTTGCCATACTGCTGGACCAGTTCGGCGCGCATGGTTCCGGTGCCAAAGCAGTGCACCTTCTCCGCGCGCGTCTGCGCCAGCGCCAGCAGCGGCGCTATTGCGTGCGTGCCGTACCAGAAGGGCGGCAGGCCCTTCCAATACCAGGGCCAGCCCTCGTCATCCTGGTAGTGGCAGCCGCGCAGGAACTGGAGTTTGCCGATGGCGCCCGATTCGACCAGCTGCTGGGCGAACAGGAATTCACGCCCATACACCTGCGTCTCCATCATCATGTAATTCTTGCCTGATTCACGCTGCGCGGCCACGATGGCCTGCAGATCGGCGATGCGGGTGGCCATCGGCACGGTGCAGGCGCAATGCTTGCCGGCCGCAAGGGCGGCCAGCGTCTGCGGCACGTGCAGGGAGATGGGCGTGACCAGGTGCACAGCGTCGATATCGCTGGCGGCCAGGACTTCCGCCAGGCTGCGCGCGCGGCGCTCGACTTGATATCGGTTGCCCCACTCCTGCAGTACCCTATCGTCCGGGTCGCAGATGGTCAGCGATGCCACGCCCGGATGGTGCAGGTAGATTGGGATGAACTCAGCGCCGAAGCCGAGCCCAACGAGAGCGACGTGAATACTACGCATCGAAATGTCTCCTTGCAGCGAATGGAAGCACGCACATCTTCATTTTCTGCGTTGAGCAAATTGGCAATTGACAGAAATCATAACACTTTTGGTGTGCATTGCACCGCTGCAGCACGCCGTTTTAATTCTTGTTTTGTGGGTTCAATCGGAACTTGCGACTAGAATATCATCCTGTGTAAAAGGTCTCATATATATATGGTCAATATACCGCACTCAGGAGCTAGCGTATGCCCATCCAACTGACCGAAGCCATGATTCGCGCAGGCGCTTTGAAAGAGTCGCTCGCCCGTGGCCATGAGTGCTACCACAATGGCGCCGTCTACGACACAGCGGTCAGCGGGAATACCCTCACCGCCAGGTGTCGCGGCGTCTACGCCCCGCACTACAAGCTGCGCGTGGAATTCGACGCCGCCGGCATCTTGGACGCCTCGTGCGCGTGCGCGTATGAGTTTGGCGGCTATTGCAAACACATTGTCGCGTTACTTCTGGCTTACTTGAATGACCCGGCGTCGTTCGAGACGCAAACCGCCCCCCAGGACCTGCTGCGCGAATTGGATCGCGATCAGATGGTGGAACTGCTGACGGAGCTCATGCAGAAAAACGATGACGCGCGCAACACGGTCGAGCGCTGGGTCGCCGAGCTGGCGCGCAAAGGCGCCGCCGCAACGTCCGCAAGCGGGACAAAAGACACGCCGCAGCGCCAGACCGTGGATGACACTCCGTATCGCAAGCGCATCCGGGCGCTCATCCGCGAGGCAGGTGAGAACTACAGCCCGGATTACGATGGCGAGCACGAGGAACTGGCCCAGGAACTGGATAAGATACGACAAGTCATCGTCGACTTCCTGAACGCGGACCAACCCAGGGATGCGCTGGCAATCGCGGCTGCCGTGCTCGATGAGATTCGCAAGTGTCAGGATTACGCGGAGTATGAACTGAACGAACTGGACGACTTTGCGCATCAACTGGACATACTCATTGCAGAGGCCGTGCTCAGCATAGAGCTCAACAGTGCTGAGAAAAAGAAACTCCTCAAGACGATCGGGGATGACGGCTATCCTGCGGTGAGAGATGCGCTTGCGTATGGCTGGACCGTCGCCAGTCGCGCGGACGAAGCAGACCCCGCAATTGGCGCGAGACCAGGGGATGATTACCAGGCCGACGTCGTCGAGGCGCAGTTAAATGTGCTGGACAGACGCGGCGACCACGAACGATATCTGGCTATTGCGCTTGCCGCCGGGCGCCATCTCCGCTACACACAAAAACTGGCGGAGTTGGGCCGCGGCGCAGAGGCGGCGCAATACGCCGCTCAGCATTTCAAGCGGGCCGGTGATGCGCTGGCGCTGGCGCAACAACTGCGCACAGCTGGCCAGGTGGACGAAGCCGTCGCGCTTGCCGGCAGTGGCTTGCGGCTGGCGCAACCTCGCGCCGAGTTGGGTCGCTGGCTGGCTCCCATCGCAATATCGCGCAAAGACAACGACCTGGCGCTGCGCGCCTGGATAGCCGTGTTCGACGAACATCCGTCACTGTCGCTCTATCAGGAGATCAAGGCTCTCGCCGGCCAGATGTGGGACGAGACAAGGATACACCTCCACGAGCAGTTGGCGCACTCGTGGCAGCACCAGGTGCACGCCGAGATTTTGCTGTGCGAGCAGGACTGGGATGCGGCAATTGCGCTGGCACGCAAAACCCGGAGCGGCCTCACTTCGCAAGTCGTGGAAATCGTCGCGGATGGCGTGATGCAGCATCGTCCTGACTGGGTGGTCGAGACCGGCAAGCAATGTGCCCAGGCATTGATCGACACAATCAGCAGCTCGCGCTATCCCGAGGCCGCCGCGTGGCTGGCGCGCGTGAAGAAGGCTTATCGCGTGCTCGGCCAGGGCGCCACATGGGACGCTTACCTTGCGCGCCTAAAAGAAGATTACCGCCGCCGGCCTTCGTTGCAGCGAGCGTTGAAGGCACTGTGATCGAGCGATTGCATATCTGCCCGCAACTCTACTGGCTGAACGGTATGAACGTCCTGACCTGATGCTCAATCGCTCCAATATCGCAGCGTGATCCAACCGGTCGCTTGAAGCCGCGCTGATCAACCGACAGCACAGCCCCGTCCGGACCGATGCAGCCAGTCGGGTTGCCGCCATTGAGCAATGGACTGCCGGGCAGAATGTCTTGTGTGAAGGTTGCACTCCCGATGTGCTTCAGTTGATCCAGTCGCGGATCCTTGTTCAGAATATTGTGCGCAGTTGCCCCATAAAGGTAACAGGTGCTGCTCTGCAGCAGGTTGTAGTCCAGTGAATCGAGCGCGCCGGATCCGGCGCAGTCAGATGGTAGGCTGCCCGCGTCGGTATTGGCGCCTACTGCGCTGTTAGCCATGTGAACCGTGTTGAAGCCGGGGATATACAGGCCGCCGCCGTCTCCGCTGCCATTGTTGTCGGCGTCGGCCTGGTTGCCGTCAATCGTTACGTTGAATAACCACGCATTGGTGCTATCGATACCACCGCCATTGCCCCCGGCAAGGTTATGAGCCACCGTCACATTGGTCATCGTGAGCAGAGCAGAATAGGCCGTCACAACGCCACCGCCATCGGTCCACGCTGAATTATTGTAGACGGCGCTGTTGAACATCTGGAGACTGGTGTTGGATGCGATGGACGCGATGCCGCCGCCAAAGCTGCGCGCCGTGTTCCCGCCGATGTTGCTGTCGCTCAGTGTCATGTCGGAATTCTCGTTAGCAATACCTCCGCCGTACCCTCCGGCCAAGTTCATATATGCATCCAGATGGTCGATGCTGATACTGCCCGAGCTATAGTATTCCATCCCGCCGCCGTTACCCGTCGAGGCCTGGTTTTCTGAAAGGAGCACATTACTCAACGAGACTGCTAAGGCCGCAATACACAATCCACCACCGTTGACTTGTGCCGTGTTGTTGCGGAATGAGCTGTTCAGGATGGTGATGCTTGTGGTTTGCGCGCTATCGACGCCGCCACAACTCACGCCGGCCTGGTTATTGCTCACCACCGTCGACAGTAATATCAGGCTGCCGGCGTTAAAGATACCGCCCCCGCTATATGCCGCGATATTGTTCGTAACAACGCCGTTGATCAGCGCCAGTGCTCCGCCTGAACTCACGTAGATGCCACCGCCATATCCCGTAGTGCTTCCCCCTTCTATGGTCACATTGGACATATTCACCATCGCGCCGTTCAGCACGAACATGATTGTATTGGAGAAACCACTCTGTATCACCGCATTGGCCTGAGGAGTGCTCGGATCGCCCGCCAGGTAGATGTTCACCGAATTAGACACACTTAACGTGCCCGGATTGAGACCATAAACAGCGCCAGAGACAAGGACGATGTTGTAGGTATAGGCCGCAGAACCGGCACTGGCCGCTTGAATCGCTTCGCGCAGCGAACAGTTGCCCAGCAGGCAGCCCACCGGCGTGGGATCATCCGTGCGGGTGACGATGTACGTCACCACACAGTTCGGCGCACAGATGCTGGGAATCGGTTTAGCAATGCTAAAGATAGAGTTCTGCTCGACGCGCGTTCTCGCTTCTACAGGGGCGATCGGGCTGACGATTGAAAGTCCGACGGAAAAGGCCACCAGAATTGGCAGCCACATCCCCTTCAGACGATGGGACGAGCGGATCGCGATCTGATTAGGTGTCATTTTGGTTTTAGTATTTGAAGAATTGTGAGTTGCGCATTCTTTTCTCTCTATCATTCTTTTACCGGTTCCGCTCTAGCTCCTGTTCCGCTCTAGCTCCCTCCCCGATTGCGGGGAGGGCGGGGGGAGAGGTCCGCTCTCATTCCGACCGCGACGCCGGCCGGTACGCGCCGTTGCCATCGAAGTAATTGCCCAGCCACTTATCCAGCGGGACCAGCTCGCCGCCAAAGTTGCACGTCACGTACTTGTGGTGCAAGTAGTGGAAGTAGTCGCTGTTGACCGGCTTGTTGTTGATCGTGGGGCCTTCGAACCCCAAATGGCCGGTGGCCGGGGCGATCATCAGATGCTGCATGTGAAAAAAGAAGTGCAGCGGGTTGGACGGGATGAGGAAGTGGATAAGCGTGCCGCTCAGGTACAGCACGTGCTCCACCGGGTGCATTGCCACACCCGACCATGGCCCAGGGTTGGGGTTGAGGTGATGCACGCTGTGCACGTGCTTGAACAACGGCTTCCAATGGATCAGCCGGTGCACAAAGTAGAAGTGGATGTCGCGGATGAAGACAATCGCGAAGAACCAGGCCACAAACCCGACCGGGCTTTGCTGGAAGCTGAGATACGGCACTCGGCCATTCGCGGCCAGCCACACGTACAGCACCTCGTAGGCCGTCCAGATGGGCAGGCCGAACAGCAGGCAGCGGGCTACGTTGTCGGGTGTCTGCTTGCCAAACCAGAACTGCCGCCTGGGCTCGTCCTGGAAGCTGGGGTTGTACTTGCGTTCCGCGCCGCTGACCCGCATGCGGTAATAGAGCAGGTGCAGCCCCCCATAGACCACGAGCATGATGACCAGGTTGCGCAGCAGCATCAGCCCGATCCAGCCAAAGGCCAGCGACTTGGTTGATTCGAGCGGTGGCTGGAAGAACGACAGTGTCACCGCCGCGCACAGCAGGACGAACGTGTTAAACGGCCATATCAAGCCGGGGAAACCAAACAGCCATTTCAGGATGGCCAGCGGCCGCCACGGCCATTGAAACAGCGGCGCGAACTTGGCCGTATAAGGGGGCGTCCAGTTTCCGCGCGCATCCTTGGCGCCACGCTGCGCGTCCAGGCTGGAACTGATCTCTGCTGATGAACTCATGACAATTCCTCCATAAAACAATCCGCTACAAACCAGATCACATGGCGTTCGATTGTAGCGCGGTAATGGCCGATTTGGCGCCCGCCGGCCAAGAGTTGGTCGCTTTCGACATGCCTGAGGCCGCGTCGTTATGACAACTTTCCCGGCAGAGTCAGGAGAGCCTGGTTTTCACAATGACTTTCGAATGTTGCTTAACCAGATTCCATAATCCCCTTTTTTATCCACCTAAAGGATATTTACCGCACACAACCAGGCCATAAGATACTCATATGGCAAAAAGGATTGTCTGGATTAGTGTTGTAATTGTCAGTCTGGTCACGCAGATCGCGCCATTTCCCGCTAGCGCTGTTGTTTCACCCGCTCAATACGCGCACGAATCCGCACTCCAGCCATCAAATAGCCCCACTCCTCTCTTACAAGCTGACGTTCAAGTGTCACCAGCGCAACCAGTGACTCTGGTCGGAGTGCCGGTCACGATTGTGGAAACTATCCGTAACCCCGGCGCAAGTCCGGCTTCGTTCAACGTTGTGCTGAATCAACCCGACGGCACGACATCGACTTACACGCCCAGTATCGGCGGCGGACAATCCATCAACTATTCGTTGGTAATCACCCCGCCGGTGGCCGGGCAATCTTCGTTCACCGCAACCGCCACGAACGTGACCGCCGGCAGTTCTACAACGAAAAAAGGCTTCTTAGTCGCATACAACGCATATACCGACCTGCTGAGCGTCAGCGGCTTGCCAGAGTACGTAGATAGCATTACCCCGACTACCACACTATACGCGACCATTTTCAACCGCACACCCGTCCTGCAGCCTGTCAGCATATGGATCACTGTGTCCACGCCATCAGCAGCGGTTTATTACGCCCAACAAATCACTGGATCAGTTCCAACAGGAATATCGTATGTTGTGCTGGGCACGCCATCATTTGCGGGCGCGGCGCCAGGCGATTACCCGATGCTGGCGCAATTCAGCGCCGGCCCGCCGGTTGCCGCAAGCATTGAAGTAAGCACTGCCTTTAAGGGTGACATCAGCGCCGGCCCCAACACATACGGCATCATTACGCCGTCGATCAAGGCGCCCGCTCAGGGCAACCCGACGCCGCTGTTGATCGCGCCGGGACTCGTGACCGCGACGACAACCATCACCACGCAACGCATGCCGATCACCACCCCGCCCTTCAGCGGCGTCGTGGTGACGGTCAACCTCGACATTTCCAACATGGGGAACATCTCGTCGGTCGGCAAGAACGTGTTTCTGCCCTCCGGCACTTACAGCGTCGAGATTATCTCCGGCTCGGTGCGCCCGGCGGGCAGCGCGTACTGGTACTCGGGCATCATTGCGGCGAATACCAACAACAACAAGGAATACGTCCTGGGTTGGGACCGCCCCTACTTTGAGCAAGGCGCGCCAACGCGCCAGCAGGCTGCCGACGCTTATGCTGGCACGTGGACGACGCTGCGCGTCAGCAATCCGGCCACGATTTCGCTGTACATCTACGACTATCCCTGCCCGCAGGTCTATTGTCCGCTGGCCTATGTGCCGGCGCCGTTGTCGCCTGCCAGTGCCGCTGCGGGCGGGGTGGCTGGGGCTGCGCAGGCTACGCCGCCGCGGGCCGATCCGTTCTGCCAGGCGCACCCCCAGCATTGCCAGGCCGCTGGCCCCGACATCAGTGCTGCGGTCTCGCGCCAACCGGTTCCTGCTAACGCCAGCTCGCCTGAGAACGTGCAACCTCCAGCCCCGGTCGCTGCAACCGCGTCGCCACCCATGCCGCATGCAGCGCCTGTGGCGGTCGCCCCAGCCGCACCTGCGGCGATTGTAGTGACCATGGTCAACACCCTGATCGACGATGTGACCGGCCTGCCCGTCCCCAATACCTCAGGCTACGCCTATGTGTATTCTGGCACATCGTATATTAACTATTACTACGTCACGACGGACGCTAGCGGCGTATACACCTTCACATCGACCAGCATCCTGACCGGGAATATCAGCCTGTGGCACTACGGCTTCACCGGCTACCTGAATCAATACACCGACCGCGTCATGAGTCTGGGAAATGCGACCGGTCTTCCAACCGTGGCCGGTGTGAACGCCAACACCATCCGGTTAATCCCCCAGACGCGGCTCATCACCACGCTGACTGACAGCTATACCGGGCTGCCCGTCGCCCACGCGTCCGGGTACGTCTATGTATACACGGGCACAACCCAGCTCGATTACGAGTATTTCACCACCGATGCGACAGGGGTCTACACTGTTTCGCTAACCGCTTCTGCGCTGATCAGCGGTCCCGTCTTCCTGAAGCACACAGGGATGGCGGCCTACGCCACCCAGTACAACGACCGCGCCGCGACCCTCGCAGGCGCCACGCCCGTGAACGTCCGGAGCGGCGCCAGCTCCCTGGCGGTCAAACTGCTGCCGGGGGACCAGGTGGCCGTCACGCTGACCGATAATCGCACCGGCCTGCCGGTTGCCAACACGCCGATGTATCTCTACGCGTATTACGCATCAACCTATGACTACAATGCCGGGGCGACCGACGCTAGTGGCATCGTCACCGTCACCTTTACCACCTTTATGACGCAGCCGGTGCAGCTCAAGTTCGGCAGCATGACGGCCTACCCCGACCAGTTCTATGACCGCACTGCCCTCCAGGCGCAGGCCCTCACCGTGACCCTGCAACCTGGCCCGACCAGCCTGGCTGCGCGCCTGATCCCCCGCACCACGCTGACTGTGACGCTGCTTGACAATGACACGCAGCAGCCAATCGCCAATGCCGCAGGATACGTGTACGTCATCAGCGGCACGCAACTGGATTACAAGTACTTGAGCACCAACGCGAGCGGCGTCTACGTTGCCTCCTTCACGCCGATCATCAGCCAGCCCGTCTACCTGCAGCACCAGTCCTGGCCGAACTACGCCAACCAATACTTCGACCGCGTGCCCAACGTGATCAGCGCCACCCAGGTGTCGTTGGTGTCCGGCCCGAACGTGATGACTATCTCGCTGGTCTCAGCGGTGAAGTTTATTCACACGCTGATCGACGACGCCACCAGCCAGCCGATTTCAAACACCTCGCTGTATGTCGATGCCTACAACGGCACGCAGTCGATTCCAAACACGCAGCAATACGTGACCACGGATGCGAACGGCGTCTACACGGCCACAGAAAGCGCGCTCAGTAACCAGACCGTGCGCCTGCACTTCCAATATCTGACAAAGTACATCGATCAGTTTTACGATCGCAAAGTCAGCGCGGCCACAGCCAATGACGTCCCGGTGACGCTGGGCGCGAATCAGTTGACTGTGCGCATGATCCCGAAAACGACGCTTGTCGACACGTTGCTCGACAGCACGACCGGACAGCCGATCCCGAATAAGAGCGGCTACGTGTATGCATACAGTGGCACAAACCAGCTCGATTACGGCTTCTTCAGCAGCGACGCTTCCGGCGTGTTCACTGTGTCGTTCAGCGCATACATCAGTCAGCCAGTCAGCCTGCTGTACAACAATATGTCGTATTCTGCGCCGTATTACGTGGATCAGTACTACGATCAAAGCCCGAATCTGGCAGGTTCGCAGCAGGTAATACTGAAAAGCGGCATCAACCGTCTTACAACGCACCTCATCCCCACCGTGCAGCTCGTGACGACCCTGATCGACGATCAGACCGGTCTACCCATCACGAACACATCGGGAATTGTGGGGATTTACAGTCCGACGACCGGGCTGAACCTGGCCGGCAACACCATCAACACGGATATCTACGGCGTCTACACCACCTCGTTCAACCTGGTCATCAGCCAGTCGCTGGTCGTCCTGCACTCCGGGTTCACGAATTACGGCAATCAGTATTTTGACCGTTCTAACGTGATGGGCGGCGCCCAGCCACTGCCTGTAACCAACGGCATCAACCGGCGCACGATGCGGCTGGTGCAGAAAACCGTCCTGGGCATCCAGTTCCTCAATGACCGAACCGGCCAGGCCGTCACCGACGCTTTCGGCAGCCTCGAAGTGTTCAGCGGCGCCCAGTCGATCGACCTCGAAGGATTCAACAGCTCGGCCGGCGGACTGTACACCGTCACGTTTGCGACCATCCTCAGCCAGGCGCTCGTGTTGAAGTTCGAGTACATGCTCAACTATACGACGCAGTATTATCAGTACACGAGCGACCCCACGGCCGCACAGCCCGTTTTCCTGAAGCCGGGAACGTCTACGCTTGTCATGCATATCGTGCCGAAGGCGGTCCTGGTCAACCAGCTGATCGACGATGACACCAGCCTGCCGATCACCGGCATGAACGTCCACGTGCAGGTATTCTCAAATACACAGTTCATCGCCACATGCGACGGCACGGCGTACTCGTGCACGACGGACAACCGCGGCATCTACACCACCACTCTGAGTGCCGCCGGCATCGTGAGCGGGTTCTACCAGATTGCGCACGTCAGCTTCCCGGGAAACGCGTATCCCGATCAGTATGTCGATCGCACCAACCTCATCACCACTGCCCAAGTGCTCAATCTGCGCGGTGGGATCAACCAGAACTCGTTCCGAATCAGCGAGCAGACCAGCGTCATTGTCAAACTCGTCGATGCGGTGACGCACCAGCCGATATCCAACACGTATGGGTTTGTCAGTTATGACACGCCGGTCCGCTTCTTCACGCGCGTGGAGCTGCCCTTCTACACCTACTACTACCAGGGCTGGTTCACGACCGACCAGAACGGCGTTTACACGCCAACCTTGAGTGCCCCACTGTGGTCGAATACCCCGTTCTACATGCATTATTCCAGCGTGACAGGCTACCTTGAGCAGTTCACCACGCTGGCTTCGGTGCGCGAAAACGCCAGCGCTCTTACCATGCGCGGTGGCAGGAACTACATTACCGTCACTCTCGGGCCGATCCGGCAGAGCCAGGGCAGCATTACGGTGCGGTTGACGCAGATGGCGCCCGTCACTAACGCTCTGACATCACGGACTGAGGCCGCGATCAACCACGCGTCAATGCGCGCCACGGCTGATGCCGCGGAATGGACTGCGCCGACGTGGGATGGTATCTACCTCGACCCGCACCTGGTGTATGGCGCCCACTTCCCGTGCAACGGGTGTCACGTTCAGGGCCAGGCACTGGCGGGGCTGGCCATGGCGCAAGAGAAAATGCCGCGCAGCGCAATCAAGCCCGACATCATCAACTGGCTCAGCGATTTCCTGTACAACGTGCAGTGTCCGGCCAACGGCCAGTGCGCGGGTTCGGGCAAGGCCGGCGCACTCGTCGATTATCAATGCTGTGCCCCCAACGAGATCCGGCAGGAATCCGCGCTGGGCGTGTGGGGCTGGGCGGAAATGGGCGAGGCCGAGCGACTCGCTTCGCATCCAACCCTGACAACCACCACCCGCCTGCAGGCGCTGGTGGATTTCCTGCTGACGCAGCGCACGCCCTATAACCTGTGGATCGACTCGAAGGATTTCATGAGCGACATCCCGCCAATGGCATGGTGGGGGACGTATGACTACCGCTGCGGCGACACCAGCATGCCGTACTCGCCCCTGTACGTCTACAACGTGATGACCGGGCTGCGCGAGATTTACGAGCGCACGCATGATCCAAAGTACGCCGCCGCGATGCAACAGGCCATTGACAGCCTTCTCCTGACCGACTGGCGCGACACATGCAACGGCGAGCGGTATCCCGGCCTTACGGCTATGAACATGCTCAGCCTGCTCGAGGCAAAGCCCTACATCAGCGATCCGGTGCGCCTGGACCTGATCCAGCACAATATCGTGTCGTATGAACTCGACCTGCGCACGACGCAGCAGGTATACACGCTGACCACATTCAATGATGGCGGCTGGCGCTGGACAAGCCTGAACCTGTCGACCGCAACCTCTGAAAACGACACAACGGCAATTGCCACGTATGCGCTGGTAAAGGAGGGCGTCGACCCGCGCGACACAGCCGTCATCAGCTCAGCTCAGTTCCTGCTCAACACGCAGGATTACACCGGGCGCTGGTATCCACCCAATGGCGGCAGCCCGACGATGGCCACGACGTGGGTTGAGTTCGCCCTGCCGCTCATTTATGAAACGATCAACGCCCAGATTCTGGACATCAAGCACACTACGCCGGATAGCCTATACATCATCCCGGGCAGCGCCAGCCTCAAGCCCACTGCGCTGTACACTGACAGCAACGGTAACGAGGAACTATGGCGCTATTCCGCCAAACGCGACTACGAACAGCGCGTCATCAACATCACCAGCGTCGCGCCGATGGTGGCGCCCGGCGAGATCGCGCAGTTGTCGCGCGGCACGGTCGTCACCTACACCGCCGACTGGGCCAGCGGGCAGGCCACGCTGCCAGCGGTGTTTGTCCAGGCCGCGAAACTCGGCGTCATCGCTCCTCATGTCCAGGCAATCGGCACGGGACAGACAGCGCATTTCACCATTACCGTGCAGAACCCGTATCCCGTGGCGACCAGCTTCATCGTGTCGCTCATCGGCCTGGAGCCATACGGTGTTGCGCCATCATGGCGCTTCTACCTGGCGCCGCAGGCCACCATCCAGCGCGCCGTGGACGTCCAGATACCCGTTGGCATCGCGCCGCGCTCCGATGGCGTGTGGCTGCGCACCACGGCGAACGGCCAGGCCGACCTCGACACCGCCCGGCTGGACGTCAGCGGCGGCTTTGTGCTCGCGCTCGCGCCTGCGGTGACTGTCGCGACGCCAGCCCAGATCGTGACCTACACGGTGACGCTCACAGACACCTCGGGCTTCACCAACACAGTCAATGTGGTCGGGGCCGATGCGAACGGACTTGCCGCGGTCCTGGGGACGGGGTTGACCCTGCCGCCCCTCGGCAGCGCAGTCATCGCCTGGCCCGCCGCTGCGCCATTCGGGGCGGGTAGCTATGCAATCGTCGTCACTGCCACCAACGCCAGCAACACCATTGCGCAGTCAGGGCAGTTGACAGTCAACCAGGGCGCGACGATCAGCGCTTCATTGACCGGCGGTGTCACCGGCCCCGGGATGCCGGTGGCGTTGCAGGGCGTCATCTCACAGGCCGGGTTCGGGTTGCCCGGCGCGGCGCTAACGCTGACGGCGCCTGCCGGCTGGGACGCGTCGTTCACGACCGAACAACTCGCGCCCGGACTTGGCGCCCTCAGCATCACGGCGGTGCTCACGCCGCCGATGGGGACGCCGGCAACGGACTACCCCGTGTCACTCGCCGCGGTCACGACTGGGTATCCCGGTCTTGCCGCGGCCGGCAATGCGGTGGTCACGGTGTCGTCGCAATCGTTCCAGGCAACGGTCAACCCTCCCGCGCAGTCGGTCGGCCAGTATCAGACCTACACCCTGACCGTGCACATCACCAACACCGGTGCTCTGCCAGACATTTATGCGCTGGCGCCCGCCGGTAACGTGGTGCTGCAACAGCAGGGCAATGCCGCCAGCTCAGCGATTCAGCCTGGCCAGGGGCGCGATGTTCTCTTCGCGGGGACGGCCTCCGGAGCGCTGAATCCCGGCCCCAATACGGTTGTTATGACCGTGACGTCGGGGTTTGACAACCGCATACAACGCGCGGTCAATGCCCAGGTAACCGTCATTGCGCGCAGCGTGGCAGTGAACGCCGCCGCGCCCGGCAACCTGCTCTCAACCTTCGATCCCTTCACGGTGACGGCGCGCGTCACCAACACCGGGCAATTGTCAGAGACGTTTGCCGTGCAGCCCGGCGGCGCACTCGCCGGGCTGCTCTCGCCGGCTACTGCCTACGTGGCATTGGCGCCTGGCGCAACGACCAATGCGGCCTTCAGCGGCGCCGTCCCCCTCGGGCTTGCCGGCGGCACATACCAGGTCGCTATCGCTGCGAGCGCGGCATCAGACGGGCTGGTCACGGGCACTGCGTCGGCGCCGGTCAGCATTGTCCAGACGCGCGGCGTGAGCGGCGTCCTGTCTCCGCCCACCCAGACCCTGACGGCGCCAGGCTGGTTCACCTACACCCTGTCCATCACCGATGCGGGCACACTGTCCGACAGCTATACAGTGACCGGCGCGGGCGGCTTGCCCGTCGCACTCAGTAATGCCAGCAATCCGGTAGCCCTGAACGGCCTTGGACAAACCGCCGTCCTCGTCTCCGGGCACATGTCCTCGACAGTCGCCGGCGCTTACCCGGTCATTGTTGAACTGCAGTCGACGATTGACAGTCGGGTCATCGCCATCGTCACAGCCCAGCTCATCGTCCCGACCGGCGCGTTTACGCCGACGCACTTCGTGTTTGTGCCCATCAGTTTTCGCTAACCTCATTAGGTGGATCAGGAAAGACCCATGAATATAAATCGAATTCGACTTCTGGCGAGCGGGCTTCTGGCGGCTCTGATCGGCGCGCAGCCCATGTGCACGCTGGTCGTGAATGCGTCTACGGATCAGATCAATGCCAACACGCAGTCCCGCATGATCGCTGCGCGCATGGGCGTCGATGAGCTCATGCTGCAAGACACCGCGGCCTATCAGGCGCGCGAACTGGAACAAGAGCGTATCCAGCACGACGCCGCGCTGGCGGAACTCGATCGCGCCAACACGCCCTCGCCTGAAAAGCTGGCTGCAGCAAAGGCGCAGGCGAGCGCGGTAAAAACCGCGCATGCCACCGCGTCATTTGCCGGCACGGTCAACACCATGACAGATATTGGCGCCGGCCTGAGTCGTTTCGAGGCCGGCCTGAGCGCGGGACAGGCGTCAACCGCCTCGCGCGCGGTATTCAAGGCCTATGCTGTGCAGGTCAGTTCGGCGCTGGACAGCCTGTCGCGCCTGGCCGACGCCGAGCGCGCCCGCATTGCGCCCGCTGACGCCCAGGCGCACACCCGCCTTAACGCGTTCGAGAATCACATGCAGCTCGCCCTGCGGCAGTTGCAGCATGAGCTCGCCCCCATGCCGGACGAGGCAGCCGGCGCGTCCACGTGGCAAACCTATGCCACGCGCGTCACCGCGGCGCTGGACTCAGCTGGCCTGGGCGCACAGCGCGCGCCAGCCAAACCCGCGCCGGCGCCGTTCGGCGAATTGCGCGCCAACGCCAGCGCGCTGCCCGCGAACCGCGCGGATTACGTCGCGGCCGATCCGTCGTTTACCGCGGCCGCCCTGTTGCAGGACTACATGAGCCACCCGGCGCGCCTGGACAGCTTGCTGTCAGCCTTGAGCCAGATCCAAGGAGTCTTCAAGTCGGCCTCGACCGGACCCACGCCGGCCGATCTGGCCGAGACCCCCGACATCCATTTCACGCCGCGCCTGCAGGCGCTTTCCAACAGCCTGGGCAGCGCGCTCTCGATGTTCACCTACGTCCGCGACCACGTGGACAGCGAGTTATATTACGGCTCAAAGAAAGGCTCGACCGGCGCATTGTATGAGATGGGCGGGAATGACGCCGATCAGGCGTCGCTGTTGATCGCGCTGCTGCGCTCGGCCAACATTCCGGCGCATTATGCGATTGGTACGGTGCGCCTGAGCGGTCAGCAGGCTATGGATCTGGCGCGCACGCAGACCGTCGCCAGCGCCGCGAACGCCATGGGCACAGCCGGTATACCGGCGCTGATCGAAACTGTCAACGGCGTCCCGCAATACGTCGACATCCAACATGTCTGGGTGCAGGCGTGGCTGCCCTACCCGCAGGAGTATCGCCAGCAGCGGGACGTGAAGCTCATCAGCGTCTCACCGCGGATCACGGCTCTCGCTCCCAAGGCCGTTGAGGGTAATCCGCTCGGCGGCTCAGCGCAGCGCACTATCTATTTCGAGCAGGACGTTACCGACCCCGCCACGCCGATGGAGTTCAAAGAGGTGTTTGAATACAAGTCCTTTGCCTACTACCCAAGGCTGGACGCGGCGAAGGTGGAGTCGCTGCCCGTGGATTGGAAGGGGGCCTGCCTGGGGGAACGCCCACCGCACATCGTTTTTACCCCCGCGTTTCGCAGCCAGGCCGCCAGCATTGTCGGCGGCGAAACCAACTTGCTGGTCAAAGCCCGCAAGATCTTTCGCTGGGTGAGCGCCAACATTTCATGGAATGCCGAGGACGAATACTGCATTATCCCCTCCCTCTGCATCAAGGGCCTGACCGCCGGTCGCGGCGATTGCGGCGTCCAGAACACGGTGTTCATCACCCTCTGCCGCATCGCCGGCATCCCGGCCCGCTGGCAGAGCGGCTTCGAGACCAAGCCGAGCACCGACTGGGGCATGCACGATTGGGCCGAGATCTACATCGCTCCCTGGGGCTGGCTCCCCGCCGACGCCTCCTACGGCGTGCAGAAGTCAGAGGACCCCAGGATCGCCGACTTCTATTGCGGCCACCAGGACAGCTACCGGATGATCGTCAATCTCGACTGGGGGCGCGAATTCGTTCCCCCCGTGCACTCCATGCGCTCCGAACCCGCCGACCTCCAGCGCGGCGAAATCGAAGTGGACGGCCGGAACCTCTACTTCGACCAATGGGACTACACCATGAAAGCCGAGTGCGATCCAGGTCCTAGCCCCGAATAGGGCAGGGGCCCCTGACTTTAGCCTTTGCGCTTTGCCGCTTAGCCTCTAACTTTGGGACGCATGAAACATTCCGGCAAAGCCAGGAAGTCGGCCTTTAGGTTGATTCTGATTGCGCTGATCGCGGCGGGCGTGATCGGCGCCATCGGCGGGGTTGTCTTCCGGGGGGGATGCATTGGCACGCCGTTTCTTGGCGGTGTGTCGTTGCTGTGGGTTCTTTTCACGGTGTTTACCCTCTACTTTTTTCGCGACCCCGATGCCCGGGTTCCGGCGGGGACAAACCTCGTATTGGCCCCGGGTCACGGGAAGGTGGATGTGATCGGCACGACCACCGAGCCGGATTTCATGGGGGGCGAGTGCCAGCGCGTCTCGATTTTTCTCTCGGTGTTCGACGTGCATGTGCAGAATGCGCCTGTGAGCGGGAAGCTGGCCTATTACAAATACACCACCGGCCAGTTTCTGAACGCGCTCAAGGCCGAATCGGCCATTTACAACGAGAACGCGCTGCTGGGATTCGAGGAGAGCGAGCCGCGCGGGCGGAAGGTCGGGGTGCGCCTGATCGCGGGCCTGATCGCGCGGCGGATTGTGCCTTTCGTTCGGCAAGGGGACGAGGTTGTGCGTGGCGACCGTGTGAGCCTGATCCAGTTCGGCTCGCGGGCCGATGTGTATCTGCCGCTCAACGCCCGGATCAAGGTCCGGCTTAACGACCGCGTGATCGGGGGCGAGACGGTCCTGGCGGTGTTTGAATAATGGTGACCTGACCCAGGAGGAGATATGCCTTCACCGCTTCCCAATCCACCGGCTGGCGGGCCTGCCGAGCCGAAGTTGAAGATCTACTTCTTGCCGAACCTGCTGACGGCGGCGAATCTTTTCTGCGGCTTCATCGCGCTGACCAAGATCGTAGAGGCCGACATTGCGACGGGGGACTTCTCACAGATCAAGCTGGCGATGGGGTTTATTCTGCTGGCCTGCATATTTGACCTGTTCGATGGCCGGGTGGCGCGGATGGGCGGGGTGGAGAGCCCGTTCGGGCGGGAGTTCGACTCGCTTGCGGACCTGATATCCTTCGGTGTGGCACCGGCGTTTCTGGTGCATCGCGTGGTGCTGAAGGACGTGGTTGAGGGGCGCCCGGAGTGGGGGTGGTTCATCGCCTCGGTTTACCTGCTCTGCGGCGCGTTCCGGCTGGCGCGGTTCAACTGCCTGTCGGCCATGCATGAGGGCAACTCGAAGGAATTTCTGGGCTTTCCCATCCCATCGGCCGCCGGCCTGGTGGCGTCGCTGACGCTGTTCATGATCTGGTGGGACGAGAAGAACTTCAGGACCGGCTACTGGCGCTACTGCCTGCCCCCGCTGCTGCTGTTCCTTTCCTGGATGATGGTGAGCAGCGTGAAGTACCCGAGCTTCAAGACGCTTGATCTGCGGGCGACGCGCACCTTTACCAAGACGCTGGTGGCGTTCCTGTTTCTGGGCAGCATCCTGATTTTCCGGGAGAAGCTGCTGGTCTTTGTGCTGCCGGTCTTCTTCACCACCTACCTGATCTACGGATTCATACGGCCTCGGATCTCGCGCAAGATGCGGGATGAAATCGAGGAGGAGGATGAAGAGACGTCCGGCGGGTTCCATTGACCGCGCATGCCCGAGCTGCCGCCCATCCTGCTCGCCGGTTTGACCGGCCTCATCAGCGGACTGCTCCTTTCCATCCCGGTCGGGCCGATTAACCTCACGATCCTCAATGAGGGCTCGCGGCGCGGGTTCAAATGGGCGGCGTTGATCGGCCTGGGGGCGATGGTGATGGAGGTCATCTACTGTTTCCTTGCGTTTACGGGGTTTGCCTCGTTTTTCTCGCGCGGCTACGTCAAGGCTGCCATGGAGCTTTTCAGCTTCGTTTTCCTGCTCTACCTCGGGATCAAGTTTATGTTGTCAAAGTCCGCGGGCGGGGGGCCGGTGGCGCTCGGTGCCGCCGCTGACAAGCTCGAGATGCGAATCGAGGAGCGGCTGCATCCGCATTCGGCTTTCATGACGGGGCTGGTCCGGGTAATGGCCAATGTCGGCGTCTTGATATTCTGGATCATTTTGGCGGCGAATTTTATCTCACGGGAATGGGTGACGCCGGATTGGCCCGGCAAGCTCGCGTGCGTGGCCGGCGTCGCGCTGGCCACGGGGACATGGTTCATCGGGCTAAGCTGGGTGGTGTCGCTCGGGCACGGCAAATGGAACGAGAACACGCTGCTGCGAATGGAACACTTCTCCGGAGCGGGCCTGCTCGTTCTGGCGCTGATCCACGGCGGAACCATCATGTGGGAGATGGTGCATCATAAACTGTGATTAGCGGCCGCCCGGTCCGCCCTCAACCTCTGGCGCCAGCCCTCGCACCTCCACGGCCGTCAGGCGCCGGAATTGCCCTTTCGCCAGGTTGCCAAGCGCCAACGGCCCGATGGCGATACGCACGAGCCGCAGCACGCTGATCCCCAGCGCGGCGAGCAGGCGTCGAATGTGCCGATTCTTCCCCTCATCGAGCACAATTTCGAGCCAGCTATTGCGCGCGCCATGACGCAACACGCACACGCGTTTTGCAGCCAGGTGATCACCATCGGCCGCAATGCCCCCCTGAATCCGCCGCGCCAATTCCTCGTCAGCCAGGCAATCCACCTGCACATGGTACGTCTTATCGAGATGACTGTCCGGGGCCGTGATCCGCGCCGCCCAGGCCGAGTCGTTGGTGAAGAGCAACAGACCCTCGCTCGCTTTGTCGAGCCGGCCCACCGGCGCGACGAACGGCAGCCTTTTGTCCGCCAGACAATCAAAGACCGTCTCGCGCCCCTGTTCATCCGCAGCGGTCGTGACTAACCCGCGCGGCTTGTTGAGCATGAGATACACTTTCGCCTCCCCACGGACCGCCTGTTTATCAACCTCGATCCGGTCCCGCCGCAGATCTGCGCGCCGCTCCGGGTCGCGGCAAACTATGCCATTGAGCCTCACTCGACCGGCCTCGATCAAGGTCCATGCCTGGCTCCGCGAGCAAAACCCCAGCTTCGACAGGCTTCTCGCCAACCCGCTGCTTGGGCTGGCCGGCTGACACGGACGTGCGTGACGCGGGGAATTCATCCTTTTCAGTCCGTGGTGCGACCCGTAAAACCGGCGAGCATCACCACGATGGTGTCCAGGTCGCCGCGCGCGGGTCGCAGCTCGTAATAGCGGTTGAGCATCAGCGAGAACACCAGATGCTCACCC
>Ga0118677_10001795_pt1 | contig 44679 bp, 35 predicted proteins | sample AliMusrvi5mmetaG_FD_86154 | JGI IMG/M metagenome (GOLD analysis project Ga0118677, IMG submission 86154) | reverse complement strand
GCTTAGGGGTGCTGTTGGATTACAGCGGAGTTCAATGTGGCGGAGAGAGAGGGATTCGAACCCTCGATACGCTATTAACGTATACACACTTTCCAGGCGTGCTCCTTAAACCACTCGGACATCTCTCCAAAAAAATAATTATAACCAATAGTAGGCCATTTGTCAGCAGCAATTCTTCAAGTTCAGCAATTCTCATTTTGATAAAAACCCTCTTGCCGAAGGTCGGGTTGCCATGAAAGTAAGGATAACATCCCTGGAAGGGGTGTTATCCGTGGGTTGCCGTATGGCGCTTTCATCGTCAGGGGGTTGATACGCATCGGCATGGATGTTAGGTGCGCATAACAACAGGCTTGACACTTGCCTAGACGTTGACGCACACCGCAACCCGCCAACCCGCCATCTGTCGGGTTACGGCGCACACAGGATTAGCCATAAACGGACAGCATCTTTATTGTGCGCCTAACCCGACCTACGCTTTTGTCAAAATCATTGAAATGCCTATGAACACCGAAACCGTTTCTTTTGAAATACCACAGGCTATTTTGGCCTCATTGAAAGTGGGTAATGTGGAATTGGCAAGGAATATCCGACTGCTTGCCGCCATAGCTTATTTTCGGGAAAGAAAGCTTTCCTTAGGAAAAGCGGCCGAGTTGGCCGGTATGGGCCGCTTGGATTTCATGGATGTTTTATCGGACAAAGGTCTCGTGATTTTCGATTATGATGAATCCATGGTGACCAGCGAATTGGATGGTGTTGACCAATTGAACCCAAGCACATGATTGTCCTATGCAATGCCACACCGCTGATCGCCTTTGGACGCATCAACCGTCTCGACTTATTGCGCAAAGTGACGGGTAACATCATTATCCCCGAAGCGGTGGCCAGTGAAATCTCCAACTATGATGGTAGGCGCGGGGGCGTTATCACCTTGTCGCAAGAATCCTGGATCGGCATTGCATCGGTACAAACCGAGCAACAAGTGCGCTTGCTCCTGCCTACGCTTGATCGTGGCGAGGCTGAAGTCATTGCATTAGCTCTGGAACGGCGAACAAAGCTGGTGTTGATGGATGAATTGACCGGTAGAAAAGTCGCAGAATCTCTCGATCTTAAGGTTTGTGGTTCGGTTGGCCTGTTAATCAAAGCCAAGCAAATGGGTGAGATTGCTGCGGTCAAGCCGCTACTGGACGACATGAGAAAGCAAGGCATTTATTACGGGCAGAGGTTTATTGATGCCGTTTTGCGGACGGTCTATGAATAGCTATTCCGCTGGTTCCCAAGCTCCATCTCTCGTCGTTATACACAAGTGTTGGAGGCCCGTCATTCCGGCCAGGGATGCCGGAATCCAGCGTCCAAGGACGGCAAACTGTGGGCTACGACAGATGCGAACATGAAACTACGGGGTTGCATCTTAGCTGAATCAAGCACTTACACAGTCGTCTGGTTACCGTCCATGGCATGGATTTCGGCATCCATGCCGAAATGACGGCTTTTCCGGCTTGGCTGAACTTATGTATAACGATGGAGTTGGAGCTAGGGAACGAGCAGAAATTGCCATGCACTGGCTACCAAGGGCAGCACAAGCACTAATTTATTAGACAACTTCTTCGGAGATTTTGATACCCCATTCAAAGATTTCGGGACCGAGAATATCTCTGAGAAAGGCAATGGTACAGTGATATTTTGTGGCCACCTTACCGGAAAAGTCTCCTTTGTTCGCATACCCCGCCGCCATATCCCGAAGATACTTGAATCCTACGATGTCATTTGGGAATTCCGGTGCATCCCAATTTAGATATGGCTTGCTGACTTCCCCTTTGATGTCGGATTCATACCAACCGTGAAGTTTGATAAATGGGTTGAGCAGTAGTACACCGTCACCGCGCTTCTTCCAAACGCGATCTCGTTCATAGTAGGCGATGTTGTCGGGATACTCCCGTTCGTAGAGTGTATATGCAGCCTCAAGAATTGTGATGCCTATCCAATTTTCACATTTTTCGGCTTTATATGCATCAATTAACGCACGTCCAAAGTAAAGTTGATGGCGGCCAGACTGGTCGTCCATCACTTCGAATTCACCAAACGAAATGACACCCCTAGCAGGAATTCCTTGTGCTAATAGTGCGGAGAGTAACCTTCCTCCGATTGCGTATATATCCAAAAATCTCTCACTCTTATAACCTTTGGATAGTTGATAAAACAAGAACGTGTCAGAAAAGTAAATAGTTGAAAATTGCTGATTTAGATCTTCCCACCTTTTGAAGGCTACAAGAGCCTTGTTAATTATTTGGTAAGCGTTCACCCCCCCCTGGGAGCGTGGGCGTCTCGCCCGCTGAAATGGAGGCCAAGATGGCCGCGCTGCCGGGAAAAAGCGGGGGGGGGGTGAACGCTTACGATTCCGGCATCCCAGCCGGAATGACGTGCCTTCAACACTTGTGTATAACGGCGAGCGCTCCGGCGTGGAAACCGAAACTGCCCCGCACGGCGGGTTGAAGGCACTGGAGTGCCTAGGGCCACATTCCCATACTAGAGCGTCATTGCCATTAAGTTAAGGGTTTCAATATGCCAACGCCGGGAGTGCAAGGCTTGCCTTGCCTGGATTTACAGAAAACGATCACCCCCTATAGTCAATTTCGACTAATTGGTACAATGGTCGCAACATTCTGAACTTTCTTATAATTTGTGGCTTGATGCCAAAGATAGGTGTAATCTGTTGGAAAAAAGGTCAATGAATTGGGCGGAAAAAGCGACTAACCCAATATGAACTATAAATTTCCAGTGACAGTCATGATTACAGTTGATTGGGTTAAAGTCTGGTCAACTAGCCTGTTTCGCAATGCTTACACGGTTTTCCGCCAAATCAAAGAAGGCGGATTGGACTACCGGGCCATGAGCTTGGTTTATACCAGCCTGTTGGCTTTGATCCCGCTGTTGGCGGTAAGCTTTTCAATGCTCAAGGCGTTCGGGGCAGATGCTTACCTGGAACCCATCATCATGGAAATCCTCGACCCCTTAGGCGAAAAAAGGGAGCCGGTTGCCAAGTTCATACTCGATTCGGTGAGAGGATTGGATGTCGGCGTGTTGGGTTCGGTCGGATTATTGTCCCTGCTTTACACTAGCATTTCCCTGCTGGAAAAAATCGAAGATTCATTTAACTACATTTGGCGCAAGAAGCCTAAGCTTTCGCGCGGCTTGTTGCGGCGCTTCAGCGATTATCTGAGTTTTATCTTGGTTGGCCCCTTGCTGGTCTTTTCAGCCTTTGGGGGGATGAACGAGTTGTTCAACCGCATGCCCGACGCGCCCGAGGTCAAAGGTGCGGTAAGCCCACTGCTTGTGTTCGTTCAACCAATGTTGCCCAATGTGTTCATCATTGCCGCTTTCACCTTCATCTACAAATTGATACCTGACGCACGGGTCAATATCAGTTCGGCGTTGCTCGGTGGTGTATTAGCGGGATTGTCATGGAAACTGGCTGGTTGGGTTTTTGCCACGTTCATGGCCGGTTCGGCCCAGTATCATGCCGTCTATTCCACCTTTGCGATCCTGATTCTGTTTATGATTTGGGTCTACCTAAGTTGGCTGATCGTCTTATTAGGCGTACAGGTGTCTTTTTACCACCAACATCCCCGCTATTTGTCCCTGCGCCATGGTGAGGCACGCTTAAGCTCCAGGCTGTTCGAGCGCTTGGGGCTGCTCGTCATGGTATTGATCGGGCAGCGATTTTTTAGTGGCACCCCGCCTTGGACCATCGGCGAACTCTCCACCCGGTTGGAATTGCCCGAACTGTGCGTGGACGATATGCTACAAGTTTTGACGGAACGGGGCTTTATCATGGCCATCGGCGACTTGACAGAAACCATCATCCCGGCCCGCGATTTTTCCACGATCCCCGTCTTGGACGTGTTGGACGCGCTGCGCACCGCAAGGGAAGATGATTTCCCGGCGGGTGCCGGCGGCTTGGGGGAACCCGTAGTGGACGGCCTTTGCAACCAGTTTGACGAGGCAACCCGAGAAATCGGCGGTGACACCACGGTTCGTGATTTGGTTTTGGCATCTCAAACTTCAGTGACTGCAAAACCATAGGTTTTCCTGATTAACAAGATTATTTAGCCAATTTGTAACATCCAGCCGTATTCGTCATTCCGGCAGGGATTGCCGGAATCCAGTCGCCATGGAGGGCAATCTAGGTTCACCTCCCTGTGTTCTGGATACCGGCGAACCCTCGCTTCGCTCTCCCTGCCGGTATGACGCACATATTGGTTTAGCTGAGCAGTCTACCTAATCAGGGAGTGCCTTGTGATACGCTAATATTTTACCACCCGAAAGGCTTCCGCCATGATCGACGACAACATAGACCACATCATCATAGAACACCTGCGGGCTATCCGCTCTTCGTTGGCGCGTCATGACCAGACGCAATACGGTTTACACCGATTGCGCCGCGATGACGAAACTAAAGAGGCTACGGTTTTATAAGTAGGCGAATATCGGGATTGGCGTACATCGTATAGAGAAGTCCTAGTGGATTTCGGTGACGCTTCAACAATTCCCACTTAGCATAATATATGGCTTCACCTAGCGGGTCTCCACGCAATAGGGATTGGTAAAATATTTTAGAGAATTCGCTGGCAAATCGGTCTGGAATTCTTTCTTCCGTGCCGATGTATCCTCGGTTGTTATTTGTATTCAAAAAGAACTTAGGAAATGGGTTAGGTGCAAATGAGTCATTATCAGTGCTACCACAAGCATTGAGAAAGATGATGGGTTTGGAAGATTTGGATTTATATTCTACTCGGTTATATACAAAATGCTTTTGAAGGTCGCCGATACTTGCTTGCAATGTTGATGAAAAACACAGTTTCGATTCGTTTGAGTCAGCCGGTTCACAAACTTGGCAATGACAGACGAAGTGTTGAATTTGATCGGGACGGCTTTGCATTTCCCCGTTGAAGCGCAGGAACGGATTTTGAAGATGTTTGGCTAGATTGCCGCGAAAAACACTAGCATCCAGATATTCGCCTGGCCAAGGCCCTTCCAGTTCGAGAAATTGATCATGATCCTTAAAAAACTCCCAATTAGATTTAGCTACATGGAGTTCCTGATGGTGGAAATACTTTAGCGGCAGAACGGGGTCATTATCCAAAATCAAATCCTCACTAACATTAGCATCGGATAGTTCACGATATACCACGCTTGAAAAGCCAGGAAAGCGGCATAAAGCTAGTCGTAATTCGTCATAATTGGCAACGGGCAACCATTCAGTATTATTAAATAATGGTAAAAACTCGATAGGTAAAATATCATTAGATTCACCTGACATAACAATCAATGAAGGGGAATTACTGTCATGATTCCATTTTGGACAGCATCTACGAAAAGTTTTGACTACCTCAGAATCTTGACCATTAAAAAGTATCGATAGGAGTTCGTTTCCAGCGCAATTCAATTCAGACAAGGCTTTGTTTAGTTGATTAAATTCGACCTGTAGACCTTCATTTTTCCCTATTTTGATGAGCTTGCGCAAAGCTTTTCGCAAGTTTATTAATTTTGATTTTGTTTCTGAATCATCCAATCTATAGGGTAGACAAATTTTTTGTTTGTGAGGTCCGGTAATTAATATTTCATGTAAACTACGCTCATCAACAATATTCGAAATTCTGAGTGTACTTACCATACTAGCCCTTTCCGGCTTTTGATCGATGTTTTGATCAAGTTCCCGGTCATTTATGGATTGTGAGGTAAGGCAGGGTAAGTTGTTGACGGTTTTAATAATCTGCTGAAAGAGTTCTAGGGCGAACTTATCGCGTGTACTTTTTGTTCTGGCATCTTGAAATGTTTTCAGATTTTTATCGGTTTTTAAATGAAAGATTTGCTGCTTTTCTAGCCCTTTCAGGTCCATGATGCCATCGAACAGAATTGGTGTTAAGGCGACAGGTATTACCCGCTTCCCTGTGTTCGGCACTGCAATGTTAATGGGGACAAAGGCTGGTAATTCGTGGTTTTCAATATACTCGCTGCCTAAAAAATTCGGACTGACCAGTAACAGACCGAAATGGCAACCAGCGACAGCCGCCTGAATCTTTTCATGCCAATCTTCTCCAGCTATAATATCCTCATCATCCCAAGCTTCAAAATTGTACTCTTTAGAAATTTTAAGACATTGCTTTAGAGGTTTAAGTAATTTTTCTTTGAGTTCTTTATCTTCATGTGAATAGGATATGAAATAACGGATTACAGTTTTATTATTACCAGGCTCTTTTAATATAAAAGTTTTCGATGATTCATTCATATAGGCTTACTGTTATTATTCTTTAAACAAACAGGCGGTCGATGACCATTACAAGGCTAAGTTGACAGTCAGAGTTTGAATGAGTCGTGTACCCTGTAAAACTTGGACATAAATACGATGATTGGTAATAGAATCATCAATTGATTTCAAGGTGAAATTCAGTTCGGGGATTAAGTCATGGGCCTCTCTTTCCAGCTTTATTATCTGCCTACTAGTTGTGGCTTGTAATGTTTCAGAATACAAGAAAACAGTAAACTCAACCTCGGGAGTGTCTTGCCCGTCGCGAACAACAATTTTCTCATAACAGGCTGAACTAGAATCAGATATATCAATGGGCTGCTCTTGAGTAAATTGAACCCGCATTGTCCATGTTTTCTCAGCACTATCAGCCTCCGAACCATTGTCAACAAAAATTTCTGCCGCAACATAGCCAGAGTAATTGCTTAGTTGAGGGCCTTGAAAATAGTCAGACAGTTGCTTTATTGACTCTGCTTGTTGTTGAAGAATTTCGGTTAAGCGACTTTCAGAAATCATGCCTGTAGGTGTTTGACTGCCTGTATCCATGATGGCCTGTAGTTGCTTGGCAAGTTTAAATTGCTTTTCAAAGACATGCTGATAAATAGGATTTCTGATGGCACACACGCCTTGGTTATCCCGAATGCACCCTTGCAGGTAGAGGTCTCTGATAATCTTGCTGCTTAATGAAAATGGCAGGTTAGCTCCATTGAGGATGGCTTCCAATACTTTGGTAAGGTTTGAATTCAGTTTATCAGTTCCGAAAAGATTAGATACCATGGTTTGAATATGGGTGGTACTGTCTAGGCCAACATTTTCTAAAAATTCAGAAAGTTTGTCTAACTGATCGTCTATTTCCTTGCTGTCGAGCTTGTAAAGATGATGGCAAACATATTGAACTAGATACGGATGACCTAAAGTGGTCTCATATATCTTGCTAATTTGAATTTCGGAGAATTTATCATCCGATAGACGTGTAATGAGTCCTTGGGTTTCTGATGGAGTGAAATCTGGAAGATAGATTTTTTCTGCTATATTGAATGGAGAGATTAGGTAATTTTCTTCCATGGTCAAATCTCCTAAATCGGTTGAACCAGCAATTACAAATACATGTTTGTGCTTACTTTTGTCAACGAAACTTTCCATATAATACGCTCGTATGTGTCGCAATAATTCAGCTGCAACTTCTCTGTTGGGGCATATTTCATCGATAAGGAATATTATTGGTTTGTTATTATGTAATAACCTAAAATAATCAATTATCCTATCTGGTGTAGTGCTGTCATAGTGATATATAAGGTGTTTGGTTTTACTCCAGAACTCATGTGTGACTTCTTTAATATCATAAAAACCACATGCTTCTAAATTGATATGAATATATATATATTTATCAGTAAACTCACTATCTAGCGCATTAAGTAAAGTGGTTTTCCCTGTTTGCCTAGAAGCCATTATGGATATGCATGTCTTAGAATTAATATCATCATAAATCTCTTTAACTATTTTTTCTCTAGTTACCGATTTATCTTTTAATATTGGGCTTGTATACACAAATGGATTGGTGGTATTTTCTAAAGTATTCATAACGACACCTATTTAGGGTATATTTCACTGATTCGTTCGAGTAAACTGACAGCCGTCAACTCAACTTCGATGTGTTTTCCAAGAATGAAAGGCAGGTCAGGCAGGACAAAACTATACAGAATGCTTTCCGGTTCGTGCTTGAGGATAGTTGCTAAAACTAATTTCTTCATCAGATTAGCGATTTCTTTATCACTCAAATTAACATCATATATTTCTAGCAAACGTTGTAATTCAAAAGGTGTAAACTTATTGCCAAGTTCATATTTTTCCCTTTCATTAGCATATTTACGAGTTATTTTACTGTAAGCTATGCGGTCAATAATAATTTTACCTAGTTTCTTATCAAAACAAGCCATCATTAAATAAAGTAATAGCTTGGATTGATCATCCAAATTATACAAATAAACTTCAATCATATGTTCGCAAAATGTTGTAGAATTAATCACTTTGTCAATGTCATCGCGACTAATTTCCCTCACTTTGCGTATCTTGTCAATACGAATTATTTTCGCGCAGCAAAACTGAATGAAGTTGGGATAACAAGCTGTTTTCTCGGTGATATATCTTATGTTATTTTTGTCAATAGTGAGAATGTTCTTAAAAGGTTCATCAATCAGTGCCATGGCATCTTTTTCAGCCAAAGATCCGAGTTCTAGTTTTTCCAAAAAATTAAACAACGGCGATTGGATGTCATGCATCCGGAAGTAGAGTTCGCGGTAGCCGGCTACAACAATCTTGACTGAGGCTTCATTAATCAGTGCCCTTAAGGTTCTTGAAAATGTCTCACCCGTTGGCAGCAGATCATCCAATTCGTCGAGGAAAAGTACCAGCTTGCATTTATGGCTTTTACAGTAATCATCTACCTGGGTGATAAAATCGGCTATGGCATTAAATGCAGTGGTTATTTCCAATTTTCGAAACAACCCCTTCCCCCATTCCAAAATATCGGAACCGTACGGGCTACAATCTAGATAGACAGTTTTGAAATGTTTGCGTTTGTCGATCTCATCTTTGATACGCATCAATAAAGAAGTCTTGCCTATGCGTCTAGGGCCAATGATGGCATAACATTTTTTGTTGGGTTGCAGGATAGAATTTATAATAATTTGGGTTTCATTTTCTCGACCATAGAACATTTCCCTGACCGGGCCGGCAATTTGGAAAGGGGACAAGGCAACGAGATTGACCTGTCCAACCAGCAAAGACAGGAGTTCCTCATGGGGATTGTTGGCAAGAAGAATATTCTTTAAATCCTGGTAATCTAGCACGGCAGTCGAAAAGCTTAGTGATTCATTTTTCAGCGTCGTTGTTATAAATTCTATCCTCTCTGGTGCAATAACTAGGACAATCCTCCAATTAGTCGTGGATTTAATCCAATGATTTACCGTGCTGTAGTCAGTGCCTTTCAACACAGTAACAAGTATGCAATCAAAACCATGAAATTTGATAGATGGAATTTTAATTTCAAAAACTTCCAAATGTGGTTGTAAGTTTAGAGGAACGGGTACGCGTTCTTGGAATAATACCTTGACGGTGGCGCAGAGTATTTCCAGATGGTTTTGCCTGAGCAATTCTTTTTGTTTCTGATTGGCTTCATATTTTGAATTAAGTGCAATCGAAAGGTGGACAAGATTCGCCCACTGTTCTGGGTTTATCAAAAGAAAATCAGTTACCCAAGGTAGTTGTTTTTCTTTATTCAAGGCTACATCAATTTTACATACATCAATAAGCTTGATTGCTGCAATCAGCTCTTGCCGATGTTCAAGTGCTGTTTTGAAGACATCTTGGTGAGTTGAAATCCAGTGGGCATAACCGCTATCTTGCAACAAGTAATGGCTTTCTTTTTGTTCAACGTGGCTAACGATTAGTTTTAGAGCCTCCAAAGATTGGACACCCAGCAAGACATTGTCTTTTGGAAAAAAATGCTTGATTCTATGCAGCTTATCGTGAATGCCGGTAAGTTCAGCCCCGCCGAGGGACAGGGCTATCAAGACCATTTTCTCCGCCAACGTATGTTTAGCCCATAATAGAGCATATCCCTTTTCCTGATTGCAAATAGTTTCCAACTCTTTAAGGTAATTTGGACTGACCACTCGGTAGCGGTTGACAAGCCCCTGAGCGAGTGCAACGATAATTTCTTGACCCGTTCCATTATTGGCTAAACTATGCACTGCCGTAGGCATATCGGCTAAAAATAGTTCTTTGGTTTTTTCGCCTTCTAGGGATAGGAATATCAAACTACGTTGCCGTGTGCCTATGATAATTTCTTGGCTACCCTTATAAGTCTTGCCTAAAGCTATCGAAATTAGCTGCCTGTCTATGTTGTTAATGATGCAAAATCTCGACTTCTCGCCATCAGCATGGACACTGTAAATCGAATCAGGGGTTAATACATAAAAATGCGGATTGCCTTGCTCGTTTTCAATGCAGACCCAATCCAGCACATTGACGGAATCGCCTAGCTCCAACCATGGCTGCTTGAATGGGTCAGCCTGTGTTTCAGGTTGATTTAGAAAATCGTTGATATTTTGCATACGATAGATGCAACCTGTCACCGTGATGACATAAAAAGTTATTTTATCCTTAGCAACTTTTAATTCCATCTTGATAGGAATGGCTGGCAACGTAAACTCCCTACGCTGTACATTGCCAGCCTGGATAACGATGTCATTATTCACTAGCCCGCATGCCAAATAATCTTGGCCTTGGTGGTGGAGTGCCGTTAAACAGCAAATTGCCTTGCTATAACTGGCAAAGGGTTTATCCATGTCAAGATAATCAAAAGAGTCAAGCTTAAAAACGTCTGAACCGTTTCCTATGAAATATTGTTTTTTGCTACCATGGATAAGGACGATGTGTATTTCTGTATCATTAAAATGTTTTTTATCAATTCTGCCCTTGTCTATCCTATAAAGATCACCTTCTGAACTTGCTAGTATAATCCTGTTGCCACCATCAATGGATGAGATGAACTCGATATTCTCTAGTCTGAGGTGTGATTCCAACAAATCCATCCCAATCAATTTTAAATTGTCTAATTGTTTGTAGGCATCGGGAAATAAACCTTCCGAAGATAATCGTTTTATGTCCTCACTACGCCGGATCGGTAAATCCTTCCAACGAATTTTCTCTTCTGTGAATTCTTTGAATTGACCTAGAAAATCATTACCACTGCCAATAACATTATTGATTTTTTCTAATTCAAAGCATATTTGCTCACAAGTAGGTAAGTTTTGATATTTTTTATATAATCTTTCAATAAATTCAAATGTGTAACGTATAAGAATTTTTTCATTTTGATATTTTTTTAATAAATAACCCAATTTTTGTAAAATTTGTAAATTAACGTCATAAACCTGCTGTTCTTCAATAGATTGTAAAAACTCCACAACTTGATGGCAATCCATTTCCCGCTCAAGGACATCCATTCCATATCGGGCTACTGCGGGATATTTTGACTCACTGAACCAATTTAGAATCTCTTTGTTTCCATGACTTTTTTTCAAATCATTAAATGCTTGTGCAATTTTTTTATTGATGGTGGAACCTATATATATCTTGAAAACTTGCAATTTGCCATTGGCCAACCCTGCAATAACCCGCTTCTTATCCAACTGCCTAATATTACCAGCCCACAACGCGGTTACCCGATGTTCGGTGGGATATTCCCATTTGATACGCAACTCACGTCTGTCAGGATCAACGGCAAACACATAGATGCGATTGCTGGCACCTCCAACTAATATTTCTAGTATGCCATCGTTGTCAATATCGTCACAATATAAGGAATGAAACTTATCGGCACATTTGATCGAGTATTTTAATTGCGTCGTGTGTAGATCATAGATGTCCAGTTTGCCATTGGAAGCACAAGCAATAATGCTTTCGCTACCTTCATTATCGGGATCGGCTACTTGGACGCAAATATATAAGCTCGAATGGGCAAAACTTCGAGGTGTCATATTTATATACCCATGCGGATTGATGTCGTATACGATAATCCCTCCCCCATGCATAATACCTACCAGATGGGAGTCTTGTATAGTGTTTGCATCAGTAGGTGAAGGCAAGTCGTCAATTTGAAAGTGTTGGATATTTTTTAGAGTGTCTAGTTCTTGATCCGGTTTGTTAGGTGAAAAAGGGCTAAAGCGATAAATTTTATTATTCGATGCCGCCAAATATAGGTGTGAATCCTTGTAAATTATACAATAGATTTCCAAATCATCTTCTTGTTGTCTTGGTATACCAATGATTGAGCGTAAGTCAGCTGAAAGTTTATTACCTTGTCTCGAAAAATGATAAATGGCAGGCGGTGCATTCTTTTTATAAGCAACGAGCATGGCGGAATGTGTACTTGCCCCCCTGCCATATTTAAAAAAACGTAATTCTTGGAAGCCACTAGGATTGTCAAGTTGTACAATTTTTTGCAGGTTCTCACCACAGGAGTATATCTTGCATCTACCATATGTAGTGATAATGTTCACCTCTTTGGTGGTGTTGTTATCGATATCGACGGCTTCAATGGCAATAACACCCCCATGACAGTGAATTTCATCAATCAGATCAAGTTTGTGTTCTTTAACAAGTAAAAACTTCTGGATCGCTTTAAAATACTCCTGATGAGATAAATCTTCTTTCCCTGCACCAACTAAATTATGCTGTATCATGCGTGATGCCTCCAAGGTTTATTAGGTGTTGTTGATATTCCGAAGCTCATGGTAATCAATCGCTTGTTTGATGGAGTTTAACCAAGGCAATATTCTTTTCTTAAAATCGGAGTCTGTATTCAATTTTGCCAGGGATTTATCCAGTTCAGAATTGAGTTCTTCTTGTGTGCGCTGGTGTATCGCCCACATCAGTTGCGTGTAAATCTCTTGACCTGCTTTCAGTAGCTCATAATTATCCATTAGGGAAGCAGTCAAATACAGTGTCCGCATTTGTAAATCAATGCCCTCATAGATTCGCTCTGGATTCCAAAACCAGATCGAAGCCCAAAAGTATTGGGTTGAATAAAATGCCCGGTCCAACAAATCGCGTAGTTTATTTAATCCAGAGTGTTGTTCATCACCCTCGATATTGAAATTAATGTTTGAATTAGCATCCCATATCAGATCGGTCAGCTTCCAAAGGTTTTCATGGATAGGATTGTCTTTGGATTTCCACAAGGGGTAGTAATCTCCCCTTTTATAGTTATCCGGCTGAGTTGCCCAAGAGCAGGGTGGAAAATACTCAAAGATTTGTCCAACTTCTTTGGGTTTTTCAATCTTGCTTAGACCTTTGATGTTGAGCAGATCGGACACCAAGCATAATTCTACAGAATCTGATTTCGATAATTTACACAGCATGTCCCTCAGAAAAGTCTCCTGATAATATTTAACATGATGACCAAAGGTTTCCCCGGATATGGCAATGATAGTGTAGCAGTCTTGCTGTTGCAGTTGAATTTCAGCCTCCATTTGTCGAACAAACTCCCGACCCGTCAGATGATGCCCATTTTTAATACGATTGCTCCATAGTTCACTCCTCATGAACACTGCAATGTCGTTGACATGGTAAATTTCGTGTTGAGGAATCCTTATCCCATTTATTTCCATCACGCAATCATCAATAATCGTCCATTGAAAGCCCATCTCTTGATATAAAGGTAAAAGTTTGTCGTGATAGCACATTTCAGGAGAAAAAATACCCGATGTTGTAGTAACTCCGAAATGTTCGGACTTTAAATCCTTATCTAATGCAATTTGTCGTTTGACTTCTTGGTCTGGTAACAATGGAAAGATGGGATGGTAAGCCCCGGTATGGATCATTTCTATTTTGCCGAACTTAACCGCCTGTTTAAGCCCTTCTATGACTTTGTCTTTACGGAATTCGATTAATAAGCTGGCTAAAGAATTGGCAAGGGAAACGGTGAATTTGGCATTGGGTTTGGAATTGAATAGTTCCACTAGGGGTTGGTAACACTCACGGGTCACCTCGTCGATGACTTTGTCGTTTTGTGATGAAGGTTGAAATAAATCCAGTAAAAACGCCACATACATTTTAGCCATTAGCGGTTCTCCAAAAGATGTCTTTTATTCTCAATTGCGGTCACCAATTCCCTAAATAATTTCTCGCCTTTGCCAATATCATCATCATTACCGGTCATCACCCAAGCCTTTTGCAGAATGCGCATCAAATTGAATGCCCCCTTGTAAATTTCCTGTGAATTCTCAGGTTTGTCGAATTTCCAATAGTTGGCCCACCAGAACTGACAAGAGTAAAGGGCTTTGTCCATATCCCCATTCAAGTTTTTATCGTTCAAGCGTCGCACATTGTCCAGTACAAGGTCACAAAATTGCCATTGCAAGGTATGGATGGGATTTTTATGGCTTTTCCACCAAGAAAAATAATCCCGGTTGTCAATGTCGGCACGATCTGTAGACCAGGAGCCGGGCGGGATAAACTGGGTTACCTGCTTGAAATGATGAAAGATTTCTGCCAAGTGGGCGGTTCGTATCTCATCCTTATGCTGGTCAAAAGCAGCAAACATTTCACTAAGAAACACTTCGCTATATTTATGTTGATGATGACCAAAAGTTTCCCCATCCAGCGCGATGATCAGATAGCCGTCTTGGTCCCCCATCCATTGTTTCATGGAAGCCAGCAACTCTTCGACAAATTCCTGCCCATGGACCCAGTTGTTATCGTTATTGGCAAAGCGGTTGGACCAATGGTTGCTACGCAACAACACCCCTAATTCATCTTGGCAGTAAACGGTGTCAAACGGAACTTCGATGCCATAATAGTCCAGATTGCCATCGTCGGCGATAGTCCACTGATAACCGAGGGATTTTAGCTGGGAAGCCAGATTGCCGGTGAAGGCCAATTCAGGAGAAAAGACTCCTTGTGGATTGAATTCAGCTGTCAATAAACGCTGATTGCCTTCATGGTTTAGCCGTATCTGCCGTTCCACTTCTTCATAAGGTATCAATGGGAAGATAGGGTGGTAAGCCCCGGTTTCGGTCAACTCCAAAATTCCTTCGTCATGCGCGGCGCGGATATTCTCAAGTATCTGCGGAAATGGATCGTGGAGTAATTCGACAAGACTGTAGTTGATGTTCAAGGTGAATTTCAAGCCGCTGGCTTCCCTGATTTTACGCGTCAGCGGTTCGTAGCTCTCCCGTACAATTTTAGCCAGCATATCAAATTCTTGTACAGGTGGCTGGTAGATGTGAAACAGAAAGTTGACAAATTTCATCAATAATCTCCTTTGACTGCAATAGCTAGGTTGCCTTGGGAACAGGCTTGATCCAGTGATTTTTATGTTGACTAAAACGCCGTCATTACAAAAGGCTTGTCGTCGCTTGAGGTTTACCATCCTTGGACGCTGGAATCCTGCATCCATGCCGGAATGACGGGCCCGGCGTAATTTCAAGCATTGCCGAGTTTGTGTGCATCACGTTTAATCGTACCCACCGTTCGCAAAAAATCCACCGGACGTACAATAGGAATATTACCATAACTGCCAAGTGTCAACAGATCATGGTCGCCGGACACAGCAATTCTCATTTTGGCTAGAACGCCGTCATTCCGGCAGGGATTGCCGGAATCCAGATGCCATGGACGGCAACTCGACGCTCGCAAGTGTTTGATTCAGGGTGTGTGCCAGCCCGCAGTTTCACATCCCTGTGGACTGGATTCCGGCAATCCCTGCCGGAATGACGGACCATAGTTTAACTCTAATTTTTTATTTGGTTCAACGTTAAGGTGGTTTCCAATAAAGTTTACCCTCCTTTGGGGAAATCCCCCCTAACCCCCCTTTTGCAAAGGGGGGAGTGGTATGCTCATTTCTGGAATACACCTAATCGTGATTTTGCCTGAATGACCAACCGCACTAATTCAGGGTAAAATAAGCATTTAAGTTTACTTGACGCTACTGGAAACTCTTGAACAATCAAAATTATTTTGCCACGGCCCCATTGGGTTTCGAACTTTTGCTCGCCGACGAATTGCGTGGTTTGGGTGCCGATGAGGTTAAAGACGTCCGGGCGGGGGTTTCTTTCTCCGCCGACATCGAAACCGCCTACCGGGTCTGTTTGTGGTCGCGGTTAGCCAATCGCGTGTTGTTAAAGCTGGCAAGCTTTCCCGCCGCCACTCCCGAGGAACTATACACCGAAGTCAGTGAAATCGACTGGGCGGTTTTGATGCTGCCTGAAGCAACGTTGGCCGTGGATTTCACCAGTTCCCGATCCCGCATCACCCACACTCAATTTGGCGCGCAAAAGGTCAAGGATGCCATCGTCGATCAGTTCCGCGAACTGTGCGGTATCCGCCCTTCGGTGCGTTTGGACCGTCCAGACATTCGGGTGAATGTTTATTTGGACAAGGACATTGCCAGCGTTGCCCTGGATATTTCCGGCGAGAGCCTGCACAAGCGCGGTTATCGGTTGGATGGCGGAATTGCCCCGCTGAAGGAAAACCTAGCCGCCGCCGTTCTGCTGCGAGCGGGTTGGCCTGATATTGCTAAAACGGGAGGCGAATTGGTCGATCCCATGTGTGGCTCTGGAACCCTGCTGATCGAAGCCGCTTGGATGGCTGCTGATATTGCGCCAGGGCTGATGCGGGATTATTTTGGCTTTCAGGGCTGGAAGCATCATCGCGCCGACTTGTGGGAATCTCTGTTAGAGGAAGCCAAAACCCGCCGCGAAGCCGGTTTGCGGAAGCTGCCGACGATCACCGGCTATGATTTTGACCGCCATGCCGTCCATGCCGCATTGGACAATATCGAGCGGGCCGGATTGCACGGATTGATCCATGTCGAAAAGCAAGAGGTCATAAACGCACGGCCTCGCAAATACGGCTATACTTCTGAATTAAGCCGTCATTCCGGCATGGATCGCCGGAATCCAGATTGCAGGGATGCCACCAATCCATGCCATCCATGGAACCTAGGTTCCGGCGGTCCATGCCGGAACGACGATGGAACCCTTAATTCAACTGCAGAGACCTTAGACTCCTTCCCTTTTGTAAAGGAAAAAAAGGGGGATTTTCAACCTACCGGACTGGTCGTGGTCAACCCCCCTTATGGCGAAAGGCTGGGCGAGGCGGATGAACTGGCCGGTTTGTATAGCGAACTGGGTGGAGTCCTAAGAACCCATTTTGAAGGCTGGAAAGCCAGTGTATTGACCGGCAACCCGGAACTGGCGTTCAAGTTAGGGATTCGAGCGCGGAAATTCTACAAACTTTACAACGGGGCGATAGAATGCAAACTATTCAATTTCGAAATCGAACCAGAGCGATTTTTTACGCCCCACGAGGATGAAACCGGGTTGTCAGAGGAAGCCCGCAAATCCAAGCAACTGATGCGCCAAGCCCAAAGTCTGGCAAACAAGGGGGAAACCGGTTCAGGAGCGGAAATGTTTGCCAATCGTTTGCGCAAAAATTTTAAAAACTTGCGGCGTTGGGCGAAGCAAAACAACGTGTCTTGTTACCGGCTCTATGATGCCGACCTTCCCGAATATGCGGTGGCGGTGGATTTGTACCAAGGCGAGAAAACTTGGCTGCATGTGCAGGAATACCAGGCACCGGCCATCATTGACCCCGCCAAGGCCGAGCACCGTTTGGTGGAAGCCTTGTCAGTCATGCCACAGGTGTTGGAGATTCCACAAGGACAACTATTCCTGAAAATCCGCCAGCGCCAGAGGGGCTCCGACCAATATGAGAAGCAGGCCGACGTAGGCCGATTCCATCAGGTGGACGAAGGCGTTTGCCGTTTTTGGGTCAACTTTGAAGACTATCTGGACACCGGCCTGTTTCTGGACCACCGCCCGACCCGGCTGATGATCCAGCGATTGGCCAAGGACAAGCATTTCCTCAACCTCTTTGCCTATACCGGAACGGCCACCGTCCATGCGGCTTTGGGCGGTGCCCGTTCGACGACCAGTGTGGACATGTCGCATACCTATATGGAATGGGCGCGGCGGAACTTGGAACTGAACGGCATCAAAGGTTATCATCACGAACTGATCCAGGCCGATTGCCTGGCTTGGCTGGATGCCCAGGTAGATAAGGGTGGCAACCGGTTTGATTTGATATTCCTAGACCCGCCCACCTTCTCCAATTCCAAGCGCATGGCAGGTGCTTTTGACGCACAGCGGGATCATGTGGAAATCTTACGCAAAACCGCCAGATTGCTATCGCCCGGCGGCCTGTTAATCTTTTCCACCAATTTCCGTAAATTCAAACTCGATTATGATGCTTTGCAAGATTTTGTGGTCGAGGACATCAGCGGCAAGACCATCCCCAAGGATTTTGAACGCAACCCGAGAATCCATTATTGTTGGACGATCAGAAATAAATAGCGTTGAGTATGGCATCGGTAGCATATAAGATAGTTTGCCATTTAATAAAGACCGACTCGGTTTTAAAATCCGAGTCGGTCTTGCCAAGCATCAATGATTAGGTAAGCCGTGCAAAGACGAGTGCATATTGTTGTTTCTGGTAGGGTGCAAGGCGTTGGTTACCGCGCATCGGCCTTCGACAAAGCAAAGTCATTAGGCATAACTGGCTGGGTGCGGAATTTACCGGAAGGCAATGTCGAAATCCTTGCCGAGGGTGATAAGCCTAGTATGGAGGCTTTCATTGACTGGTGCGCAAGTGGGCCGCGCTGGGCTAGGGTGGATGATGTGCAAGTGAGTGATGAGATGCCTAAAGGGGATTCTAGTAGTTACAGCGTTTTTATTATCAAATAATTCGGCCTTGGTCATCGTTCAGCCCACCCAATGTGGAGTGCGGCGACGAGTCGCCGCACTCCACAAACTCACCCATCGGGCTGAACGATGACCATGGACGAAAAGCACTCTTCTTTGCGCCTTTGCGAGCTTTGCGTGAGACTTCTTTTTCCAGCTTGGAGTGCAAGCCTTGCCTTGCCTGCACACGCCATCGCAAGGCAAGCCTTGCACTCCCGCATCACTTTTAATCGCACCCCTAGGGGGTTGCGGCTTTTTGGCTGGTGCGCCTAGGCTGGCGGGCCAGTTCCCGCAAATGCCAAGCGTCAGGATCGACTGCGCCCTCCAAGCGAGCTTCCTCGGCATCGTCGAGTTCATGGAAAAAATCAAATCCCGTGCGCTGCTCAATTGCATCTACGCTGGTCACATAATGGTCTAGGGGTTCGTCACCGCGCACCGTTTGCGGCATCACCAACGCCAGCATCTTTTTTGCCTCCGGGGCAACGATGATTGTGTAGAATGCATCGGGAACTTCAACCCGCCAAGAGGTGTGCAAGCGCTCGACCGGCGGGTCAAAAATCGGGCCGGCCATCACCCAGATTTTTCCGAATTGCTTAGCAAAGGGGTCCAATTCCACCTCTTCCAACCGTTCCCAAAGTTTGTTGCTTAGACCGGCCTTTTGCGGCACGGCGTTGGTCATGCGCAAGGCATCCTTTTGCCCTTGCTTGCCGTAAATCAAGCCCATGGCATGAAAGGGTGCCAAATGACCAATTTCGTAACCGCTGCCGTTATAATGCTGCGGGGCTACACGGTTGATACCCCGCCAGTCAGACTTGAATTCTTCGGGCGACATCAGACTGGTTGCACCTTGTGGAGAGGGCATGAGCGCATAAGTGACCCAAAGCGGATTTCCTCTCAGGTCAGAATATCCCAAGATAAACCCTTGGTTGCGCAAAGTACGGGCCCAAGTAAAGGGGTTCATCCTGTCCATGGGTTTGGGTTCCCCCATCCAGAACATAGGTGGGCGGGCGACATGGACCTCGAAAGCGTACCAAGCCCCAATCAGCAGACTGAGCGCCAACCAGGCACTAAAAGGCATTAAGCCGCCTAAACGAAGAGCAAAAACAAGCATTGTCCAAATAGACAGGCGCCGTGATTTTTGCACAGGGACGCTAGTTCGAGCCGTGCGTGTCAGGGAGGTTTTTTTGGGTTGTCGTATGAAGATGATGCTCCGTCCAATGCTGTTTGATGTTAAGCAGCGGTAGGCCGGAATAAGTCCGCGCCAGTGGGCGTTTCCGGCGAGCTGACGGGCCGAATGCCGGAAACGGTCGTTTGCACGACCTTATTCCGGCCTACGTCCAATCCTGTGTCAACAGCATGGGGCGACCGGCCGGTCGCCCCCACCACCGTACATTTAGTGCGCCGTCGCTTAAGTTAAAGACCGACTCGATTTATTGTTTCTCAGGTTCGCTTTCAGTCCCTGGTTTTCTCATGGCATCCATGTTGTGGCCACCATGGCCGCCCGCACCCGCACCACCGCCGCTGTTGCCGGGGCCACCGCCACTGCCACCGGCACCGGCACTGACACCTTCTTTTTGACGCATGTTGATGGCGACGCCAGAAGCCTTGGTGATGTTTTGCTCGGTTAGCCCACCCAAAGCAATTGCGCCATCCACGACATCGGTGGTCACCGCACTCACATCCATGACATCCGCTATGGGACTGGTCACCACGGCCTTAACCGGGTCACTCAGCAACGCCTCAGCGGGTGGATGGGCCGAAATGACAATCGGGTACGTTGTACCCGCAGGCACGGTGATGGTGTAATGAGCATTGGTGAAATGAGTCGTGTGGACGACGTTGCCAGATTTGTCCCGCACATCAAGCGAGCCTTGATCGATGGGTCCGTTCTTATTGCTGATCTTCCCGCTGATTCTCGCTTCCATTTTGGACGCTGAACTGCTGGAATAGCTACCGTCTTCGCCGCAACCGGCCATCAGCCCAAAGCCCAATACGGAAACCGCCACTAGTGCGCATTTCAGGGTGTCAAATCTTGTTTTTGTAATAATAAGTGTTTTCGCCATGTTCAAACCCGTTATGGTGGAAGTGAATGATTAAATTCGACGACTGTAAAACCGCTGCAACATTTAGACATCATTATTATACTGTCACGTCGATTCAATCAGGTTTATAGCACAGAATTTCGCTGCCTGTATAGACAGCCAAGCTATAGTTTTGATGCATTATGCCGGCCTCAGCGGAACTGGTGGCGTTCCAGATGAAGCCGGCGCAGATGGAAAGTGAACCTCTTCAGGGTGTCTCGGTTACGGCAGGCGCCTGATGTTTTTTCACTTCGCCGCGTTGAATGCGGACATACTCTTCAAGTTGACGCTTAGCCACATCGAAAGCGTCGCGCAGTGCCACGTACAGATCCTCATGCGATTGCTTGTCGTGTCGCTCGCGGCTGATCACGATATGCTTGTTGGGTACGCTGAGGTCGATGCGGACGTGGAAGAGATTACCTTGTTGCTGGTGTTGGTGATCGAGTTCAACAGCGACCCTGCAACTGATGATGTTGTCACAGAACTGCTCCAGTTTAGCCGCTTTTTCGCGGATTTTTGATTCTGCGGCATCGGAATGGCCTATGCCGTGAAATGTAATCTCTAGTGGTACTTGCATGTTGTAACCCGTTATTTCCAATGGTTTGAAAACCAGGGAAGATTTGCCGGACGCATGGGCGGTCAATGCACGACCATTGTCCAAAACGTCCAGTTGACACTGGATTGAATCCAGCTTTTAGGACTTCCCCGTTGTTTATACTCGCCGATGGGTACCGGCGGGGCTAATGTCCAAGCCGAAACAGATTATAGTAATAATTTGGCTTGACCGGGTAGAATATAATTATTTAAAAATCTGTAGATGATGGAACCAAAAAACATATGGGCAGTTAAGCTCGGCGGTAGCTTGGCGGATTCCCATTGTTTAATCCCTTGGTTGGAAGCCTTAAGCCAAACTAGTGCCATCATCGTACCCGGCGGGGGGCTGTTTGCCGATGCGGTACGGCAGGCCCAAATGCACTGGCATTTCGACGAACAGACAGCGCATCACATGGCAATATTGGCGATGCGGCAATATGGGCGGATGCTAGCAGGGCTTTGCCCCAAACTCGTCATGGCAACGACCTTGGAAAACTTGGTCAACCACATCGGACATGCAGTAGTCTGGCTTCCTGACCCCGAAACACTGGATGAAGCGGGCATACCGGCCACTTGGGATATCTCTTCCGACAGCCTAGCTGCCTGGCTGTCCAATAAGCTTTGTGTTGAAAATTTATTACTAGTGAAGTCCATTGCGGAACTAGACAAACCCGACGACAAAGCCCGTGAACTGACTGCCATACAGGCGGCAGAGGCTGGCTGGGTCGATCCAGCCTTTAACCAGTATGCTATGAACCAGCCATTTAAAAGCTGGCTTTGCGGACCTGAAGCCTACGCCAACCTGCCAAAAGGGTTCATCGAACCCGCCCGTTCTTTCATCCTGCTGCGCCCGTAAATTGAGGTGGGCTAGGCGCACACTGGAAATGCCAATTTTTCATTGAGGTTGATGTGCACCCGTAGCCCACCAAAGCCAGACACTTGTTTAGAGCAAAGTCGAATTTTTGTGTGAAACTTGGAAATTACCGGGCAAAGTTTTCGGCTTTTCCCAATCGGCTGTTAAAATGCATAATCTGCTACACACACCCCAGAGAGTAATGCCATGAATCGTAGAAACACCGTCGGAGTCAAGGTCGGTCGCGTCCAGATCGGCGGCGGCGCGCCTGTCGTCGTCCAGTCCATGACCAATACCGACACGGCCGACATTGAAGGGACCGTACAGCAAGTTTATGAACTGGCCCGTGCCGGCTCGGAACTGGTCCGCATCACGGTGGACAGGGACGAGTCTGCCGCCGCCGTCGCGCATATTCGTGAAAAACTGGATGCAAGGGGCTGCGACGTGCCGCTGATCGGAGACTTCCACTTCAACGGTCATAAATTGCTGGAGTCCTACCCTGACTGTGCCGAGGCACTGGGCAAGTACCGCATCAACCCCGGCAACGTAGGCCGAGGTTCCAAGCGCGACCCGCAATTTGCACAAATGGTCGAATTCGCCTGCCGCTACAACAAGCCAGTGCGCATTGGCGTCAACTGGGGCAGCCTTGATCAAAGCGTGTTGGCCCGGTTGCTGGATGAAAACGCGCAGTTGGACGAACCCCAACCGTTGCCTGAAGTAATGCGCGAGGCGGTCATCACTTCCGCTTTGGAAAGCGCCGACAAGGCAGTGGAACTGGGCCTGCCCAAAGACCGTATCGTCTTGTCGTGCAAGATGAGCGGGGTGCAAGAGTTGATTGCTGTTTACGAATCCATGGCTGCCCGCACAGATTATGCGTTGCACCTAGGTTTGACCGAAGCCGGCATGGGCTCTAAGGGTATCGTTGCCTCAACTGCGGCCCTATCTGTGTTGATGCAACAAGGCATAGGCGACACCATCCGAATTTCCCTGACCCCTGAACCGGGGGGGGATCGTAGCTTGGAAGTCATCGTCGCCCAAGAAATCCTGCAAACGCTGGGAATCCGTTCGTTTACCCCAATGGTCATCTCCTGCCCCGGTTGCGGACGCACCACCAGCGACTATTTCCAGAAATTAGCCCAGCAGATTCAAAGCCATATGCGCCACCAAATGCCGATCTGGAAAAAACAATACAAAGGCGTTGAAGAAATGCATGTTGCAGTGATGGGGTGCGTGGTCAACGGACCCGGCGAAAGCAAGAACGCGAATATCGGCATTTCCTTGCCCGGCACCGGCGAACAACCCGTCGCCCCGGTTTTCGAAGACGGAGTTAAAACCGTCACACTCAAGGGCGACAACATCGCCGGCGATTTCCAAGAAATTGTCGAACGTTATGTGCAAAGCCATTATGGGCAGACAGCAGCTTGAGCCAAGACGATGATTGTGGCCCGTCATTCCGGCTGGGATGCCGGAATCCAGTCACAAGGACGTGAAACTACGGGTTGCCAAGTCACTTGAATTAAACACTTGTGCAATCGGAAAGTTACCGTCCATGGCTCTGGATTCCGGCATCCCGGCCGGAATGACGGCATTATAGCCAAAATGAGAATGCAAGACCGACTCGGTTTTTAAAAACCGAGCCGGTCTTTGTCTTAATGCAAAGCCACTGCTGCTGGTACTTTAGCTGCTTTGCGTTCAGCCAAACGGCGGAAATTAGCCAAGGACGCAAGGTGGAAATAAATCCAAGCCAACTCGCCAGATTTGAAAAGTTCCTGAACTTTGTCCGCATCCAATTGGAGAAGTGCGGCTTCGTCGACGGCCCAAAGCCCACTCAGGGTGAACGACTTGCCATCTGCTGTGGCTTGGGCTTGTTGTTCCTTCAATAAACCCAAATCCACTAGTTTGCTGCAAAAATCGACGGTTCGTTGCGATTGTAAATTGTAGTCGGTCAAAAACGACAGCGTTTGGTTCAAGAAAACCGAAGGCTTGTCACCGACGAACAAGGGTTCACCTTGGTCTTCCCCCAGCCAAGGGCAGGACTCATCCACACAAACCCATGGCTGGGTTGGGTTTTGTGGGTTGTCACCCAGCACGAAAGGATAGCGGCGCACGAAAGCAGGCACATAATTAGCTTTCCAAGCAAGCCCTTCATCCAAAAAAAGGTTTTCTGAGTTTTCCAAGCCCAAGACCGCGACGGGGTTGAAAGTGCCATTTTCGCCTTGGGCGAATACCACTGGGTATTCCCTACAACATTCGACAAATTCCACTCCCACTAGGGGTACGGAATTAGTGTGAGCTGCAAAGCTTTGGTCGGGCGGGGTTCCAATCTTGAGTCCACCGTGCCGCTGCGGGTTGAGTACGGTAATTTCCCGATAAAACAACAAAGTGACATTGCTCGCGTCTTGCTGATTTTCTGACATGATTTTTTCCTTATGTGGAGTTGTTTGGTGTACAGCATTATTATATTTGTCGGACTCATGCTGCAAAATGTTACCAGAAATGCCTAATGGCTGAAACAGGCTAACATTACGTGTTTGACTTTCATCGCCGGGGATGCCAACAAATTTACACCTGAATGAATGTACGGTTTGATAAATCACTCGCAGACTACCCCTTGGATGTGCCAGAATTTACACTTAAATCGGCAGCTTGAGGAAACATTTCGGCCATGAGCGATGACCCCTCCGTGAAACCCAATGCGACCAGCCCGGTCGACCCTCCCGACACCGGCACGGCGGCTCCAGACCCCTGTCGGCGCGGGGACGAGGCAACCAAAGCCATCTTGCAACGCTTGCTGAATGAATTATCGGCCAATGAGTCCGGTGTTTTGCAAAACCTAGACACCGAGTGCCTGCACGATTATCGCATTGCAGTGCGCCGCACCCGCTCCGCCCTTGACCAAATCGAGGGGATATTTCCTCGGCGGACAGTGGAGCGCTTCAGTCCCCGCTTTGCCTGGCTGGGCAAAATCACCAGCCCCCCCCGCGACTTTGATGTCTACCTGCTCGGCTTTGACGACCTAAAGGCCGGATTGCCCGAGCCTTTTCAAGACAGCATTGAACCGCTGCGCCTTTTCCTGAAGCGCCATTGCGACCTCGCACATCGTGAATTGGAGCGGCAAATCCGTTCCTCACGCTATCGCACGCTGTTGACCAGTTGGGAAAAGTTTCTCATGCTGCCCTGCCCAAAAAGACCGCAAGCCCCCAATGCATTGACACCCATCAAGCAAATTGCCGATTTGCGCATCTGGAAGCTATTCCGTCGAGTACTGAAACAAGGCCGTGGCATACTCCCCGGCACGCCTGCGGAAAACATCCACGAATTGCGCAAAACCTGCAAGAAATTGCGTTATATGCTTGAGTTTTTCCGCGACCTCCACGCGCCCGAAGAAATCGACAAGCCCATCAAACAACTGAAGAAACTCCAGAATTACCTAGGCGATTTTCAGGATGTCCACGCCCGTATCGACATGCTGCGCGACATCAGCCATGAAATGCGCAATGATGCGACAGTCTCCACCGAAACTTTGCTGGCCCTAGGCGGCTTGTTAGCCTCGCTGGATAACCGACAAACTGCTTTGCGAGTGGAGTTTCCCGAGCATTTCGACCCATTTTCCAATTCCCGCAACCGGGAGCGGTTTAAGGAGTTGTTTAAGCCTGCGCCTTCGATTAAGACTTTGGAGCCTGAGGAGGAATAGGGAAACCAAAAGAAAGTCTCACGCAAAGGCGCAACGACGCAACGTAAAGAATAAATTATGGCTTACCGAACCACCCTATTTCTCTCCCATGCCACCACCAACGACGCATTCGTCCATGACTTGCAACAAGCCTTGCAAGATTCATCAAGTAACTATTAGATGTTGAAAACGCTGTAACATGCATCCCCGCGCCGCAGAATTGATCCACTTGCTTGACTTGGAACCGCACCCTGAAGGCGGTTATTATCGCCGCATCCATCGTTCTGAAAGCCGGGTGCTGCGCGAGGCGGACGGCATCGGACGAAGAGCGTTGACTTCGATTTATTATCTGTTGACGGAAGGCTCCCTTAGCCGCTGGCACCGGGTTTGCGCCGATGAGGCATGGCACCATTATGAAGGAGCGCCGCTGGAGTTGTTGGTTTTCGAGGCGGATGGCTCGCTCACTTTATCGCACAGGCTGGGACCGTTACTGGAGGGAGACACGCCTGCTTATGTCGTCCCCGCTGGTTGGTGGCAAGCTGCTCGGCCCCTTGGAGCCTATTCGCTAGTCGGCTGCACAGTAGGGCCCGGTTTCGAGTTTGCAGACTTCACCCTCCTAGCCGACTTGCCCGAGGAGGAAAGACCGGCATCCCCAAGCTTTGCCGATTTTGAGTTATTTCTACCGTGTCCAAACTGTAGTTTATATTAATAGGCCTTCGCCCTAAAATTCGCCGGAACGTCTAACTCGAATACTTCGTCGTGAATGCGGGCGACATAAAAACCGGCTTTTAAAATGCGCTCCCTCAATTCGTCAGAACAATCAACTGCCGCTAAAATGCCATAAACCGCTTTGTCTTTGTGTTCGGGGAAAAATCGGCGAAACCTTTCCAGAATAGTCCGTAATTGGTCTATGGATTCTTCCTTTACATGGCTTTTCACTTCGACCACATAGGCTTCGTTGACCTCACTATTGGCATAGGCCAATACGTCGATCTCCATACTTTCTCCTTGCTTTTTGACGCGGACGCTAGGACTAATCACTTCCATCCCAAATCGCGCAGACAAAATCTTGGTCATTGACGGCAAGGCCAAGCCTTCGGTGAAACTACCGAACTTTTTCCCCAATCCGCCAATTTGTTTGCCCAGTTCTTTTATTTCACTGGCCGTCTCCTTCATTTGACGATCAGTCTCCTTCATTTGACGATCAGTCTCCTTCATTTGACGATCAGTTTCCTTCATTTGACGATCAGTTTCCTGCATTTGCTTGGCTGTTTCTTGTTGTGCGACAGCCAAACTTGCAACCAAAGTTTTCAGTTCTTCATCGGTCATGGATTTACTCTTGTTTAAAAAATTAGTCACTACGACTCCAACCTTCGGCGTCTAATCCCGTTTCACCCGAATAGGTTTAGTCGAAGCGGTATTCCTTGGGTACCACAATCACCCCTTTGGCTGATACGGCAAACCGCTCCCTGTCCTTAGCTTCATCAAAACCAATTTGTTCGCCTGGTGGAATATTCACCTCTTTATCGACAATAGCGTTGCGGACCTTCGCGCCCTTGCCAACGATGACATTGTCAAACAGCAAGGATTCCTCGACGACAGCGCCTTCCTCCACGCGGACCCGCGACGACAGGATCGAATGGCGCACATAACCCCCCTGAATTACCGTGCCGCTGCCGAGAATGGAGTTGATCAATAATCCATCCATGCCGTTTTCGCTGGGAACCATCCGCGCCGGCGGGCTTTGGCTATGATAGGTGCGAATGGCCCAGTCTGCTTGGTAAAGGTCAAGCGGGGGTACGGGCTTTAGCAAATCCATGTTAGCTTCGTAATAGGAGTCGATAGTTCCCACATCACGCCAGTAGCGGTCAGGCGTGACGCGTCCCCGTGAACCGCCAAAACGGTAGGCAAAAACCTTGTGTGTTTTGATCATGCGTGGAATCAAATCCTTGCCGAAATCATGGCTGGAATCTGCACAAACATTGTCGGCTTTTAATTCTCTCGCCAGCGAGTCCATGGAGAAGACATATATACCCATCGACACGAGGGCTTTATCTGGATCATCCGGTATGGGGAAAGGTTCGCTTGGCTTTTCTTGAAACGCTACAATCCGTTTGTCTTCGTCAATCGACATGACACCGAATGCATGAGCCTCTCCAATGGGGACTCTCATGCAAGCCACTGTCAAATCAGCTTGCTTTTCTTCATGGGCTTTGATTAGAGCGGCATAGTCCATCCGATAAATATGGTCGGCGGCCAGGATCAATATTTTTTTGGCCCCACTGCGCTGAAGGAGAAACAAGTTTTGATAAATGGCATCGGCAGTGCCACTGTACCATAACGCGCCGGCCCGCATCTGCGGGGGGACCATGGTGATGTATTCGCCGCGCTCTGGGTTGAATATGGACCAACCATCGCGCAGATGCTTTTGTAGCGAATGGTATTTGTACTGCGTCAATACCAGTATGCGGGTGACACCAGAATGCAGACAGTTGGACAGTGTGAAGTCAATGATCCGATATTTACCCCCGAATGGCACTGCCGGCTTGGCCCGTTCTGCGGTCAATGGTTGCAACCTCTGCCCACTGCCTCCGGCGAGGAGCATCGTTAAGGTGTTTTCCGGCATGGCGACTCCTGATTTTCGTTAAGCTAATTGTGCAAGGTTTCAGTCCCTATTGGTCATATTAGTTTCATAATATATCAAAACCCAAACAACTCCCGCAGTTTTTTCCCAGGCTCATCGGCTTTCATAAATGCCTCGCCTACCAGAAAGGCGTGAACTCCATGTTCACGCATCAACGCCACATCAGTCGGCGAAAGTATGCCGCTTTCGGTCACGACAATGCGGTCATCGGGGATGGACCACAGCAGTTCCAAGGTAGTATGCAGCGAAACGCCAAACGTGCGCAAGTTGCGGTTGTTAATGCCGACTAGTTTTAAATTCAGATTTAATGCACGGTGAAGCTCGTCTGCGTCATGCACCTCCACCAGCACATCCATTCCTAGTTCACCGGCCAGTTGTGCCAGTTCGGCCAATTTATGGTCATCCAATGCGGCTGCGATCAGCAGTATGCAATCCGCCCCGATGGCCCTCGCTTCGACCACTTGGTAAGCGTCAATCAAAAAGTCCTTGCGGATAACCGGCAGGGTGCAAGCACTGCGGGCCTGTCGTAGATACGCCTCGCTGCCATGGAAAAAGTCCTGGTCGGTCAACACCGACAGGCAGGCCGCACCGCCCGTGGCGTAACTTTGCGCTATTTCGGCGGGGCGGAAGTCTTCCCGCAGTATGCCCCGGCTAGGCGAGGCCTTTTTAATTTCGGCGATGACCGCCGCTAGACCTGAGTCTATTTTGGCTTGCATGGCTTTGACGAAGCCCCGGGGCGGGTCGGCTTGTTCCGCTTGCTTGTGCAATTCGTCAATGGGGGTGATTATTTGCCGCTCGGCGATTTCTTCGCGTTTGCGGGCAAGGATTTTATTTAGAATATCGGGGGGGTTGGTCATGGGACAGCCTCAAAAATAATATTACAGCGTATTTCAACCAATACCTTCGCCGATTTTGTGAGACCCCAACTTGGCATAGAACCGCCTATCCAAGGGCCAAGTTGGTGCTTGGCGCCCCCAGTGGGAACGCCAAGCACCAGCTTGGCAAAGTAATTGGCGAAGGTATTGTTTAAACATAAAATAGTTACTAAAACAATTCTAATGCCGTTTCATGCCACTAAGGCCAAAGGCTCACGGATGACTTCGATGCCTTTCAGTTCTTCCTCGGCAAGTTCGCGGTTGGCTTCCAAAACCATTTGTATGGCCTCGTAGAGATTGTTTCGTGCTTCTTCGAGTGTTTCTCCTTGGGTGTTGGCTCCCGGCAGTTCTTAGACGAAGGCAATATAACCTTCGGGTACTTTTTGGAATATAGCCGTCAATTCAATTTTCATTGCATTCCCCGTGCGGTTATCTATTGGAAATCGTTCTTGCGTTCTGCGTTTTATCTCCAGCTAGGCCACAGAGCGGCTAAGGCTTCGTTTCATCTTTTATTTTTATAATACGGTCAATGGTTAAACCAGTAAGCTTTGCGACCTGTTCGGGAGATTGGGTTGTCAATAACTGCCTGATTATTTTTTCAATGCCTTTTTCCATGCCTTTTTCTTCTGCCGAGGCAATCTTGCTTTCAACATCGGCTAACGATTGCATTCGTACTTCATAAACCAGTCGCTCTTCTTCGTTGAACATGCGATCCACTGCTTCTATGGCCTTGACAATGTCCTTGTCAGAGGCCAGTTCTTTTGGAACATGGTCTTTGTCCAGTTGGTGGGCTTTGGTTAAAAACGTAGTCCAGCGATCCAGTGCATTTTCAATTTGGTGATAGTTTTTTGTGAATTTTTTGAGTTCTATATAATGCAATTCGAAAATATCGTGCAGTTTGTCATCTTTACCGGTATTGGTATTGATGATTTTATAACAGCTATGCACTTCCTCGGTTGCTGGGATAAAGTTAAAATCCAGTATATTAATGCTGATGGTTTTTTTTAGTTCTTTAAACATCATGCCTTCACTGAGTTGTTCAGTGACCAGTTTTGCCCAATAGTAAATTGCACGTTTATCGAAATTGTAGTCTTCGCTGATTTGCATTTCAACATTAAACCAGCGATTATTCTCACTCCGCGCTTTGATGTCGAGTATGGATATCTTACCCGCCCGATAGTCCGCAAGGTTGTAAGGGTTTTTTAAGGTGACTTCGACAACTTGTTCTTCCTCGGACACAATGGAATTTATCAAGGATATCAGCAAATCTTTGTTTTCTTCGCTACCAAACAATTTCTTAAAAGCGAAATCAACGCGGGGATTAATTTTGCACATTTTTCAATCTCTTACAGCGTTTTCAACATCAAAGGGTTACTTGATAAGGGGTATAGCTGTGCTAGATATTCTTTTAAATTAGCGATTTTTTGAATAGTCATTTTTAGTTGGATTTTGTACGTGAAAACGCTGTATCTGAACACTCCCTACTCCCATATAACTGTAAAAGTGGCTATATGTTGTATTTTAATTTGGCTTGGTGTTCATTTAAATTAATGGCAATCTCTCTCGCATCCTCTATGCTAAGGTTTTCAGTATTTAATCGTAGTGATTTATGAATGCCGATGGTATTGAGTTGATCCCATTCATGGTCGCTCAAGCGATTACTGGAAATTAAGTTGCCTTCAGTATCAAAGCTAATCAAGTATTGATCAAAAAGCTTGTCGAGGTGCGAACAAAGCAAAATTCCATTTGTTCCATTTAAGCGTTGTACATCATCGGACTCACGCCATGGAATGATATGTGAGGCGATCAAAACTGGTGTGATGCTTATGCCAGTTACAGCGCAACATTCGCCCAGCCCCCAAGTTTCGATGACATTTTTTCTAAATTTTCCTTGGCCTAGACGCGCTTGGATTAGTTGTTCTTTAGTGGTGGATTCTGGGTTCCGGTTAATAATATCAACAATGTCAGAACTTATGTAATCCTTCTGCATTGACAAGGGAAGAGGTTCTTCTTGAGTGCTTACTTTTATCAGTTCTGGTTCTTCGGCAGTTTCATAAATAGACGCATCGGGTGATTTTGGAGTAATTATTTCTGCATCTGTAATGTTTCCAGAATACCAGTTGAACAACGCAGCTAACGAATTTTCATTTGCCAATTCTACCCTAAGAACGTCGTGATGTTTTGGATCTAGTGATGGGTTTCTTGCTACTGATCCAGCAATTCCAGGATTGCCATTTTTTCCGTAAGATCCCTTTAAATATTCCTCTTTCTTAGTTATACCTGATATGACTGGAAAGGGTACATCTGTAATGGAGTATTTGTTCACATATGCGGTTACAATTTTTGAGCGTTTAGGTGGAATAGCTATCTGCTTTGGTTCTTTGCCTAGTGCAGGGACATCGAAGCTCACAGAATATTGGATATTCTGTCGCGGTTTAAGTCCCTTTTTACGCAGCCAATTAATCGCCTCATCAGGATTCCACTCTGCCATTTAATATCTCCTCATTACATATCTTCGAATTGAATTGAAAGCTAATTACAGCGTTTTCTATATCTATTAGTTACTAAATGTACATCCATGTCGGCAAAAGGTTGCCGACCTACTGCGTAACAAGGGTCGTAGGGCGGCAACCCCTTGCCACCAAAGATAAACAAAGTAATCAATCGACATTAAAAACGCTGTATGTACGCTATGTGTTCCTAGTTGGCTGTTTAAAATAAACTGGCTCGCTTTCTTCATACAATGTCTCTGGTGCAATATCTGCCCCATTAGGCCAAGAAATCGACCATCCATCAACAAAGAACTTTTGGAAGTAGTTTATGTCTTTTAATGGCTCAAATATTTTCCCGTTTAGCCATTTTAGGCAGTCGGCTACTTTTTCTTCGCCGTTGTCGAATGTGATTAGTATTTTATAATCAGATACATATTTGGCATAAATGACTACCGGCATATAATCCATACTATTTACCTCTCTAATTTAAAGGTTCGATTTTGTCTATGTCTTCGCCTTGAGTCGCATTTTTCCAGTTGTTCAGCAATTCCTCACGATGAAGCATTGCCCATTCTTTGATAAGTTTTTTGGCGGTATTGGATTTCATATTGCCTTTTATCATATTTCCATTCAGATCAAACAAGCCCCTTTGCCCTTGATATTCTGCATGAAAGTGAGGTGGGTTATGTTCGTTATGAAACATTCTAATAATTATGCCAAAAAACATTGATACATAAGGCATGTAAATTACCAATTAAGAACTATCAATAGTGGTATCGGCAAGACAGTATTCTAATCTTTTGATCGGTCACTTCATATACAATCCTGTGCTCCTCGTCAATTCGACGCGACCAACATCCAGAAAGATTATGTTTAAGTGGTTCTGGCTTGCCAATTCCAGTAAATGGCTCACCCTGAATTTGCTGAATCAGCTTGATAATCCGTAATGCTTTCTTCCTGTCTTGCTGAACCCACCAAGCCAAATCTTCAAAAGCTGCCGGATCAAATTCCAAGCTTCGCACGGGCTTCTTCAATTGAAATGCCTTCTTGCCGATTTTTTGCTTCAAACAATCTTTTTTTCATGGCAGGGCTTTTTAGCAGATAGGCGGTTTCCTGTTCCGCTTCGATTTCTCTCCATAATTCAATAGGCACGATAACACCAACAGGAATTCCGTTGGCATCTGAAACATATTGGATGGATGCGTCAGGTATCATAGTTGTCACCCCTTGAGATAAAGGAAATGTCTTATTGGTGAATGTTCACAATTTGCCATCCAACAACGGTGGATTTCAGCATCCCTGCATCAACCCATTCTATCGCTTTTTCACTTAATTTTCGCTCTCACGCCCCCGCGTGTAAGCGAAAATTAACCGGCCCTCTGCTTCAACGCATGGCTGATCAAGTTCTTGCCCAAGTCCTTGATCGCACCGCCGACTTCCTGGGTATCTGCTATTACCTGGTCCATCGCCGATAATATCCAGTCACGGTCTTTCTCGTTGATGACCAATGGCGGCAGGAATTTGACCACGTTCATGCCATGGCCCGCCACTTGGCTCAAGATGCGATGATTCTTGAACAGCGGTATCGTGACGGTTTGGCTGAACAGCCCTTTGTTGGCGGCTTCCAGGCCAGCAAACGCGGCTTTGCGCAAAAAACCGTCGGGGGACCCGAATTCAACGGCGATCATCAATCCCTTGCCGCGAACTTGCTTCAAAAAGTCATATTTAGGGATCATTGCTTGCAGCCCTGAAATGATCTCGCCGCCGATTTTGGCCGCATTCTCGACCAGCTTTTCGTCTTCAATGACTTGCAGCGAGGCGATGCCGGCTGCCATTGCCATATTGTTCTTGGAAAAGGTTGACCCATGCACCACCGCCCGGTCCATGCGGTTGAACACGGCGCTCATGACTTGGTCGGTCATCGCCACGGCGCCGACGGGTATGAAACCGCCGGAGAGGGCTTTCGCCATTAGTATCATATCGGGTTCCGCACCGTAGTGTTCAATCGCCCAGAATTTGCCGGTACGGCCTATGCCGCATTGGATTTCATCGGCGACGAACAGGGTGCCCGTCTGCTTGCACAGTCTTTGCGCTTCGCGCAGATAATTTTCCGAGGGCAGGTTGACACCTTTGCCTTGAATTGGCTCGACGATGAACGCGGCGGCATCTTTGGAACTTAATGCTCTTTCCAAAGCGGGTAGGTCGTCAAACGGTACGTCCGAGCAGCCGGGCAGTAAGGGTCCGAAACCTTCGCGAAACAGTCCTTCGCCGTTCAATGACAAGGCACCGGTGGTCAGTCCGTGGAAGGCATGTTCGCAATAGACGATTTTTTGGCGCTTGGTGGTGTAGCGTGCAAATTTGATGGCCGCTTCCACCGCTTCGGCACCCGAATTGCAGAAAAACACTTTGGTCAGATTGGGCGGGCAGGTAGCGAGAATCTTTTCCGCCAACAGTCCTGACAGCAAAGAAACGTCCATCTGAACCATGTCGGGTAATTCCGCGTCAAGCACATCTTTCAAAGCTTGCACGACGGTAGGGTGGTTGCGACCCAAGGCAAACACGCCGAAACCGGAGAGCAAGTCCAAATATTCGTCGCCTTTGTTGTCGTACAGATAAGGGCCTTTGGCTTTAGTGTAAATCCGGTCGTAGCCAATGGTTTTCAACACCCGCACCATTTGGGTGTTGAGGAATTTATCATGCAGGTCGTAGTTTTCCCCCGCGTGTTCTGTGAGCAACTCGGCAATGGTTTTAGACATGGAATCCTCGTAAAAATAAGTTTAATAGCTATAAAGTTAATTGTTTAGAACTTCTTGATTAGGAAGATGCTTCAGCTATTCCGTCATTCCGGCAGGGATCGCCGGAATCTAGATTGCAGGGATGCCCCAAAGCCCACGCCGTCCATGGAGCCTAGGTTCCGGCGATCCATGCCGGAACAACGACGTTTTGGGTTTAGCTGAAATATCTTTTTAATCAGGTAGAACGTTGGCTTCTTGATGCATAAATAGCAAAACATACTACTAATAGGATTACTCCGCAGAATACTTCATAAATTGAAGGAAACTGTGTATAAAAATTTGAAGGAGTAATATCACCATAGCCAGTCGTAGTTATAGTTACGCCACTAAAATATATTGCATCAGTTATTGAGGTTGGTGCATTACAATCTTTCCATAATGATACTTTTGTCAACGCAAATAGAATGGCGAAATTAAGAATAAGCTCTAAATAGCTATATAAAGATAGACTTATCCTGTCAGGAAAAGTTAATCCTATTGCCTTATCCGGTAGTCGATTCATCTTGTCAAAAGCGTCTTTAAGAAAAGAATAGAATATTTCGTTAGCCCTTGAAATAAGAAACCATGACCACAACCCAACAGTAATCGGACACAAGAATTCGTATAAACTATTGACTCCAAATACATTCTGACATATCCAAATCAATGCTGTGCTTATAATGGAAATTATTAAATAACGTGAGTTCAGTTCTTTTATGATTTTAGTGCGGACGTACTTATTTTTTAGACAATCAGCTAAGAAAAATGTTGGGGATAACAAGAAGTAAAATATTTTTTTCAATGGTTTTTTTAAATTACACATATTGTAGAAAAGTCCTTAGATATTGTCATGGCTTCGGTCAACCCGGCCTTGGTCATCGTTCAGCCCACCAAGCATGTGTGGCGACTCATCGCCGCCTTCCGAAACCTGAGGCGACGAGTGTCGTAGCCCGGATGGAGCCGCTTGCGGCGCAATCCGGGAGATGCCGACCACAAAACCCGGATTACGCCGCAAGCGGCTCCATCCGGGCTACGGACTCACCCAATCGGGCTGAACGATGACCAAGGCCGTCAACCCTTATTGGTTCTTTGGGAGTTAGCATGGTGAACAAGGGTCGCCGCACATGAATTATTGTTTTTAAAGCGAAATCAAGGCTCCTAGAAAGGTTTGACATGCGAACTCCCAAAGAACCAAGTTAGTTGTAAAAATGGTGTCGCTTAATGTGCAAAACACTAAAAGCCGGCAACACAACCAGTGCGCAGATCAAAGTCATGAACAATCCAATGGAAAGTAGGATACCCATGGACGCAGTGCCCTCGTGGGAGGTGAACGCCAAACTGCTGAAACTGAAAATAGTCGTCAATGCCCCATAGAACACGCCTTGCGACTCGCTGGTGCCGAGCAGGTTTTCCGCGCTAGAATCCAGATAGTGTAACCGATGGACCATGTGGATGCCGCTGTCCACTCCCAAGCCAAACAGCAACGGCAAAGCAATGATATTGGCAAAATTAAACGGTACTTTGAACACTACCGTTGATGCCGCCGTGAACAAGGATGCCAACAGCAGAGGCATTAACACCAGCAAGGTGTCCTTTACATTGCGCAGTATGGCCAGTAGCAAAAAGCTGATTGCAACTAGGGCAATGCTGAAAGCCTGGACGAAGGATTCAATGACTACGTTCATGGATTCCAAGTAGGTAACCGGCAGGTCGGTCACGTTTGGATCAACTTTCTGTGCCTCCCGGATGAATTCCCGCAGATTTTCCAGGTCGTTCAAGTCTTTTTTCGGGTAAATTTGGACACGGTAAAGCCCGGTTTGGCTCAACCACCGTTCTTTGAGCGATGTTGGAAGAGTTTCCAAGGTAACGGGTTGCGCGTCTAAACCAAGTTTTAGTTTTTCCATGGTGGCAGGCAAGCCACCCAATAACGTCTGTTGTAATTTGTCCAGTAACGGTTGACGAAGTTCCTGGGGTAATGAATCATAATAATCCAGAAAGTCACTCAGGCTTTCGCTTAATTCCAGCAGGTCGGCGTTACTGCCTTCGCCCTTGGCGATTTGCACCAGTATACTGGCTTGAAGCTCCTCCAAACTACCAATCTTCGCGCTGCCCACCGGGGCCAGAGCGGGATAATTCTCAAGGTGGGTTCCCATCAACAAGCCCAGTTCTTCAATGATAGCGAGTTTGGCCTCTTGCCCATCGGGAACCATGTCAAACAGTGTGACAACCTTATCGACCGTGGCCAGTTTTTCAAAACGGCTTTTTTTGTCCAGCACGTCATTCTCGCTAGTGGCCAGCGAAGAGAGCGTCATCGGCGAGGTGTCTTTATCCTGAAGCAAATACTTGAAGGTTTTGACTGATTCGGTACTTTGGTCACGCAGGTTGATCGGGTTGAAATCAGCCGTCACTTGGGTCAGCAAAGCCAAGGCGACTAGGGTTAAAACAAAAGTTGACCAACGTATGTGCCGTGCGTAACGCAAAGGCCAGTTGGACAGAAGAAAAGATGTTTTTTCTGATGCCTGCACCTGTTTCCTGGATATTCTAATAGGCATGATTTTCATCAGTGCGGGCAACACAGTGAACGTAGTGAACAACGCGATGAACATGCTGGTGCCGGCGATGACACCGAGTTCAGACACACCTTCATAATGGGTGGGAATGAATGCGTAAAGGCCGATGGCGGCAGTGAAGGTGCATAAAATCAGGGAGGAGCCTGTGGAGGTTAAAGTATCCCTCAATGCGTCGCGCTGGGATTCTCCGCGCATGATCAATTCACGGTAACGCAGACAGAAATGTGAAGAGTAGGCATCGCCCATGCCAATGAATAATACCGCAAATGCAATGGAAATCAGGTTTAGGTGGCCGATGCTGACGGTGGCAAACCCCATGGACAGGACCAATCCAATGCTTAGAGAAACAAAGGTGGCAAACATCAGCTTGAAGGAACGGTAGGCGACCCACAAAGTCGCACAAACCAGTATGAACGAAGCAATACCTGCTATCGCAGTGCTTTGGGTGATGCTGTCCATTTCCTCATATTCCAATACGACTTCGCCAGTCATGCTGACACGGACGTTGGAAAATTCGCCCGCTGTCGCTTCGGCAATCGACTTTTTTATGGTGACAATGGACTTTTCCGCTGGCAACAATTTCGAGTAGTCCAAGACGGGTGTCAATATGATAAGGCGTTTAGTGACACCAAAACCGCTTTGTTTGTCCAGCATCAGTTGTTGCCAAGACAACTGGAATGGCTTTCCCTCCCGCACTGCATCCAAGGATTGGCTGACTTTTCTAAACACCGGGTTCATATCTAGTTCAAGGTCGTCGTCACCAATGGCTTTGATGGCTTGGCCGAGAATGCCAGCCAGCCCGTGCAAGCTATTGTCTTTGGATAGCTTGCCGATAAACGGTTGGGCATTGACTAGTTGTTTGGATATTTTCTCCAGCTCATTGGTACTTAGATAAAGCAACCCATTACGGTCGAAAAACTCACCCTCGTCGGGTATATAAACGGATTTGACGGCATCCTTTTTTTCCCGTAGCTCCCTTGCTATCCTATTGACCACTGTGGATGTTTGTTCCGGCGAACTTCCTTCAACGAGCAGCAAAACGGTGCCGATATCTTGAGGGAATGACTTTTCCAGTTTTATCCGGTTTTGCTGGAAGGGCAGTTGGATGGAAATCATGTCCGCCGTGTCGGTGTTCACGGTTAGATTGTCCATCGTGTATTTGCCAATTAGCCCAGAGGCAACGAGGAATGTCACAATGAGCAACCAAGGGCGATTGAGAATGTTTTTTTCCCACCAATGAATAGTTTTTATAACAAAGCTGTCGGTCGTTGTGCTCATCGTAGCGGGGTCATAGTGGGTTAGGGCGGGGAAATAATGTTTGTGGCTTAAGCGCACCAGCGAAATGATTTTCGCGCCCAACGGCGGCCACATGACCTAGGGTTTTCATGGCAGCGCCAAAGTGCCTTCCTAGTCGGATGATCCCGACAAAATCGGCCGGGTGCAGTAACGAGCGAAAAAACATCTTTGGGACGTTTAGCACCCCGTTTTCATCGAATGCGTTATGAATGGATGGCGGGATGCTGACATCGACAGTATCTACGATGCTTCGGATCGCTAGAAACGGCAGATTGAAGCGATCAGCGGCGCGGGCGGCTGCGGCACTTTCCATGTCTAGGGCGATGGCTCCCGTGGCGGCAAAGATGGCACTTTTTTCATCTTCCCTGGCTATTATGCGGTCACTTTCCACCAGCACACCCGAATAGACAGGCAAGGCCCCGTGCAGGAATTTTCCTCGGGGTGTGGGCAGCCTGCCCGCATATCCAGCTTGTTCGCGGGCAGGACGCCCTCGCTCCCATTGACCGGCATCGGCAAAATGAGAGTGGTTGTTCAGCAGCAGGGAAAAACGTGCATGCCATTCCGCGTCTGTGGCTATCTGGATACCGTCCGTACAGGCAATCCGGGTAGGCAGGACCAAGTCACCGGGATTCATTCCAGGTGCCAAAGCGGCCGCGCATCCCCAACTGATAAGCGAGGTAGCCCCTTTTTCCGCTAAGGCGGCACAGCAAGCTTGCGCCGCCCTTGGCCCTGCGCCTGACAATCCGATGATGCAACCGTCATCCAATTCCAAGCAGCCACCTTCAGGTATCCGCTTAGGGGTGAGGCTGCGGCATTCAGCCGCCATGGCGACAAGGATGCCTATCCTAGTCACGCGATTGCGAAACGCTCATTGCGGAAGCGAGCCAATGCCCACAACGGGAAGAACTTGTCGTAACCATGGTATTTTAAGTAAAACACTTTGGGAAAGCCGGGTGCGGTAAAGCAGGTGTCTTTCCAGAAGCCGTCTGACTGCTGGTTTCTTATCAGATAATCGACACCGGCCTGGACTTCACTAGATTCCGCTTCGCCCGCGGCCATCAAGGCGGTCAATGCAAAGGCGGTTTGGAAGGCCGTGCCAGTATGGAATTCCCCGCGTTTTTCCGGGCAGGTATCGTGGTAGGTAAAGTTGTCCTCCCCCCAGCCTCCGTCCGCCCGTTGTTTGCTTTTCAACCAAGCCACGGCTTTGCGGACGCTAGGGTCGTCTTTGGGTACGCCAGCGGTCTCAAAGGCCAGCAGGACTGACCAAACACCATAGATGTAATTAGTGCCCCAGCGGCCAAACCATGAGCCGTCTTCTTCCTGCTCTTTCTTCAGGTAAGCTATGCAGCGGTCCAGAACCGGCTGATATTCGGGGTTGGTCTTCACCAGATTGCCGAGGAACATAGCGCAACGTCCCGACACATCGGCAGTGGGCGGGTCCAACAGGGCGCCATGGTCGGCGAAGGGAATATGATTCAAATAATAATGGTCATTGTCCACGTCGAAAGCACCATAGCCACCATTGCTGGACTGCATCCCAGCTATCCAGACACCGGCACGCTGAATGGTTGCGCTGAATTCCTCTTCTTCAGATTGCACCAAGGCATGGGCGACCACGGCCGAATCGTCCACGTCTGGATACCAACTGTTGCCGAATTGGAAAGCCCATCCGCCGCCAGCAAGCTCGGGTCGCTTTACCTGCCAGTCGCCCGGCTCGTCGGTCAGTTGCTTGCTCGCCAACCAACGCAGGCCGTGCCTGATTTGCTCACGGGTTTGCGGGCTTTGCTCGTATTTGTCCACTTCCTGCAAAGCCAAGGCGACTAAACCCGTGTCCCATATAGGGGAAACGCAGGGCTGGCAGTAAGCTTGGTCGCCTTTGATCACCAACAAGCGCTGGATGGACTCAAGGGCGATGCGACGCCGTTCGTCGTCTTTTGGAAGACCAAGGAAATCCATGGCTTCGTAGGCATTTACCATGGCGGGGAAAATTGCCCCCAAACCATCATAGCCGTTAAGCCTTTCCATAAACCAGTCGTGGGCCTTTTCGGTGGCCCTTTTGCGCATCGAGCGTGGAATCAACGGTTCCAATAGGCGACCGAAACGCTCCAAGGCTAAAACGGCTTTGCCTATGGGTGTTTTGACATGGGAGAAATAGTTTTTTTCCTTTTCCGGATCGACGCTGAACAATTCACGCACATTGATGTTGTTTGGGTTCCGCGCCGTGACTTTGTAGGTGCAAAGGATCAGTAACGGCACCATCACGGTGCGCGACCAGTAGGAAATCTTGTCCAAATGGAAAGGAAACCACTTGGGCAGCAACATGATTTCAACCGGAATGAAAGGCACCCCCCGCCAAGGGATTTGCCCGAACATGGCCAGCATGATGCGAGTGAAGACGTTCGCCTTCGCCGCCCCGCCTTGGGAGAGTATCCATGCGCGGGCTTTGCGCATATGCGGGGCATTGATGTCGTCACCGGCCATTTTTAATGCGTAATAGACCTTGACGGTACAAGAAATGTCGCCTTCCCCGCCTCGGAACAGCGGATAACTGCCGTCTTCGGTTTGGTGGGTACGCAGAAAATTGGCGATTTTTCCTTGCAAATCTTCGTCGATCTCATCCATGAAGTGCATCATCAATATGTATTCGGAAGGGATGGTGCAATCAGCTTCTAGCTCGAAGACCCAATAGCCCTCCTGGCTTTGCAGGCGAAGCAGGTGTTCTTTCGCACGTTCGATGGCACCGTCCAGCGGCGATTGCATTGAGCCAATGAAAGCTGAATCTATGCCAGAAAGTAAGCTTGCTTCTTTAAACATTAGGTATTTCCTCTTAGGGTTTCGACTTCACGGTCGTCGTCACGGTAGCCGCAAGGGCTAAAACTTGGCGATCAGGTATGGGAAGCCCCCTGCCAACTAAATAAAACAAAGACTTTAAAGATATATTGCTACGCCTTGCAAGGCGGCTGCCGACAATAACGGCTTTGACGCTACGGCGGGTGATTTTGACCTGCCGCGAGTCACTGAAATAAAGGTGGGCATTTATTTTGCGCAGGGTCAGCATGGCCATGCCCAATGCCCATAGGCAAAACTCCCTGATACCTGTTTCATAAGAAGGGATAAGCAAAGTGTATTCCAAGGCATTACGCAAATGGGCGTGGGCAATTCCAATCAGATGCTGGAAGCCCTCGACGAATTTCGGGTTGGCATGGTTGGGCTGCAAATCAGCAAGATCGAAGCCTTTTGCCGCAAAGATGCTACGCGGCAACCAACAAACACCGCGTGAATGATCGTCCCAAAGGTCTTTCAAGATATTAGTCATCTGCAAACCTTGACCGAAGGACACGCCCAGCTTCATCATTACGTCATGGTGTGAGTCGATCTCGGGCGAATAATGACAAAACAGACGGGTCAGCATTTCCCCAACCACTCCGGCAACATGGTAACAATAACTGTCCATTGCCTGCATATCGGCTAATCCATGGCTCAGGTCGCTATCTTGGAACTCTGCCATGCCTTTGCCCATGATTGCGACGCATTGGCTTAAAGCCTCGCGTTGCCCATCGTCTAGCCCATGGGTAATGGCGATGACCCTAGGCATTAAGCGGATCAATTCGCGCTCCAACGGAATAGTCTGATCCGAAAGCAGGGGTGTCAGCGCCTTTGAAAGTTTCTCCGGCACTTCCCTGCCGGCCACAACGTCTATGAATTGGCTACAGAACTCCCGTTTCTGGGCCGAGTTTAGCGACACTTCATCTTCAATGGTGTCGACGATCCGGCACAGTAAATAGGCATTGGAAACCGGCTTGGCCAAACCCTCCGGCAATTGTGGAATGGTCAAGGCAAAAGTACGGGACACTCCCTCCAGCAAGCGAGCCTGAAGCGCGTCGTCTGGCAGCGAGTCGAGTTCCGTCGTAGTGTTCTCTGAACGATTTCCGTTCATGCGGGCATCTCGGTTTTCAGTTATTTAGGTTTATCAATTCACAATACCACTTAATGCCCCATCAGGTTTGTTTGGGTGTGTAGTGAAGGCTAAACACCCTTCCACTCCCAAAAGCATTGTTGCAGAGTTGCATAAATGTCATAAAATTCTATCGTTTTTTGCATTCACGTCAAGCTATGTTGTAAATTTGCGAAAAATATTGAGAAAAAAACAACGCAACTCGACGATTTTGCTTTATCATATATGTCAAGCTAACTGCTTTCAAATTGAACATTTGAGTGGAAAATGTAAAGTGACCTGAGAAAACCTCTGTCTCAAGCGGTCTTAATAAACCGGCAATTCAGCCGAAGAGTGGGTCCGGGTAGCAAGGCGACTAAATGCCCTATCGGACTAAAGTTACAAACAGATACAACCAGGAGAAATGAAAATGGGCGTTCCTTTGCGTCAACAAATTACCGTAGCGAGCTACCTGCTAAAGCAAAAGCTAAAGGGCGTAAAACGTTATCCTCTGGTGCTTATGCTGGAACCGTTGTTCCGTTGCAACTTGGCCTGTGCTGGTTGCGGCAAAATTGATTACCCCGATGAAATCCTTAATCGCAGGCTCAGCGTGGATGACTGCTTGGCTGCGGTTGACGAATGCGGTGCGCCTATCGTCTCCATAGCCGGTGGGGAGCCGTTGCTGCATAAAGAGCTTCCCCAAGTAATAGATGGCATTATCGCCCGCAAGAAATACGTCTATCTTTGCACCAACGCATTGCTGTTGAAAAAAAGGATGGATGATTATACACCGTCACCCTATTTGACCTTGTCCATCCATCTGGATGGAAACCGCGAGCGCCACGATGCCTCCGTTTGCCAAACAGGCGTGTTTGACCGGGCGGTGGAAGTCATCAAGCTGGCGATTGGCAAAGGTTTCCGCGTCACCGTCAACTGCACACTTTTCCAAGGCGAATCGGCGGAAGAAATCGCCGAGTTTCTTGATTACGTCAAGGCATTGGGCGTGGAAGGCGTGACCATCGCACCGGGGTTTAGCTACGAGCATGCGCCGCTGAAAAACATCTTCATCAAGATGCGCGAGAGCAAGGAACTATTCAGGAATGTGTTCAAAATCGGCAAGGACCGTCAGTGGCCGTTAAACCACTCTCCCTTATACTTGGATTTCTTGGCTGGCAACCAAAGCTACAATTGCACACCTTGGGGCAATCCTACCCGCAATGTCTTTGGCTGGCAAAAGCCTTGTTACCTGCTGGTGGACGAAGGCTACGCCCCTAGCTTCAAGTCCTTGATGGAAGAAACCCCTTGGCACAAATATGGCAATTCGAAAAATCCGAAATGCGCCAACTGCATGGCCCATTGCGGTTTCGAGGCTACAGCAGCCGATGACTCCATCAGCAATCCTCTGAAAGCGCTTTGGGCAGGCATGATGGGGCCACGCACCCACGGGCCAATGGCACCCGAGCCTGTGCCCGAATGGGTGAACCAGCCAGGGGAAGCCGGTGCTGTCAAGGCACGCCCCACCATCCGCATTGAAGCAGTGGAATAATCAGCCCACACTCTGCAAAAGCCCGCCACCGTCGCCGGTTGCGGGCTTTTGTTTTTGGTTTGGCTCTCGTTTTGTCTCTCAACGGTCTTTCAACATATCGTACCAATATGATTAAAACAATATGGCTTTCTTTCGATCTTGGTCTAACAGGGGACTACACAAAATTTTACGCATGGCTTGATAATCACGGTGCTAATGAGTGCGGAGATAGTTTAGCGGCTCTCAAATATGAGGTATCCGACGAGGAAACCCTACCCGACATATTGAAAAATGATTTAGAGTCAAATGTTACGTTTGGAAAAACAGACAGGGTTTATCTTATATGGAAAAATAAAGAGGGCATGAATAAAGGCCGATTCATTATTGGTAAACGTAAAGCCTCACCTTGGCAGGGTTATGGAGCATCTGAGGTTGAGGATGATAGTTAATGGCAAAGAAGATTTTAGCTGATACTGGATTTTGGATTGCGTTGTTTTATGAAGATGATAAGTACAGAACCAAAGCACTGTCTATTGAACAGAATATTCATATTCACTCATTGCTAATTCCTTGGCCTACCCTCTATGAAACTATTAATACAAAAGCATCTAAACAAAAGCACAATGTAGCTAAGCTACAGCATTTTTAATATCAGAGAGTTACTTTTAGGTCATATTATTTTGCAAGGCACATACACGCGAGATGGTTTGATTGAGCGTCCTTTATTATTACCCTTTGTTAAGAAAAAATGCTGTA
>Ga0118677_10001794_pt1 | contig 44684 bp, 35 predicted proteins | sample AliMusrvi5mmetaG_FD_86154 | JGI IMG/M metagenome (GOLD analysis project Ga0118677, IMG submission 86154) | reverse complement strand
GGCGGCGATTTCAGTTCAGCCTACGGTCGCTCCTGGTACTCGTCGTCGTCGTCGCCTTGCCGTGCAGTTGGCTGGGGACGGAGATCAAGAAGGCGAAGGAGCAAAGGCAGGCCGTCAAAATGATCGAGAAAGCTGGCGTGGTGGCGTACGATTATCCGGACGATGGGTATAGGTTCGGCGTGGGATCGACTGACCGGACATGGGTGGGGCGAAAAATGGTCGCAGAGACGATTGAAACAATAAGAAAGAAACACTGGGAAGAACGGACGATTGTAGCGATTCCATTTGCAGAGTGGATACGTCGTTCGATTGGCGATGACTTCTTCGTGAATGTCAGCTCCGTTGTGTTGGTCGGCCCGGAAGTCATGGACGCGAACTTGGAATATCTTTCCAGTCTGCCGCAACTCCGCAGATTGGATCTAAACGACAGTAGTATTACCGATGCCGGCCTCGATTATCTCCAAGGATTGAATGACTTGCAGGCATTAGACCTCGATAATACCGCCGTCACCGCCGAAGGCATTGCCAAGTTCCAGCAGGCCCTACCCAACTGCAAGATCACCCGCTGAGATGCCCACCGCCGGTCCTCGACGCCGGTCGATCGGCGTGGACGTGCGGATCGCGGCGGGCGGTGCTGATAGGTAAAAGAAAATCGCGGTCGCAAGCTGCCCGAAGGCGGCATACGCCTTTGGCACTGATTGACGGCCAGCAAGAGCCGCCGATAAACTGGATGCAGCGGCTTGGACATCGTGCATGGCGATCGGCCGCAAAGTTTGAAAGAGGTTTGGCCCATGTTCCGAACATTATCAAAAGTCGCGTTGGTAGTCGTGTTGGCATTCGGCAGTCTTGCCGTGGTGACCGCCGAAGAACCCAAGGAGATGGGCGACAAGACGAAAAACCCGCCGAAGGAACTCTCGGTGGACCTGGGCAAGGGCATCAAGCTGGAGATGGTCTTGATCCCGGCGGGCGAGTTCATGATGGGCTCGCCTGATTCGGACAAAGACGCGGAAAAAAACGAAAAGCCGCAGCACCGGGTTCGCATTACCAACCCGTTCTACATGGGCAAGTATTTGGTGACGCAGGAACAGTGGGAAGCGGTGATGGGTGACAATCCGAGCTACTTCAAGGGTCCGAAGAACCCCGTGGAGACGGTGAGTTGGGACGATTGCCAGAAGCTCCTTGAGAAGCTCAATGCAAAAGTCGGCACGAGGCAGGGAAAGTTCGTATTGCCCACGGAAGCCCAGTGGGAATATGCGTGCCGAGCCGGAAGCACGACGCGGTACTACTTTGGGGATGACAAGTCGAAGTTGGGCGAATATGCGTGGTACGAGGCAAACTCGGATACGATGTTCTTTGGGTTGTCAAAGCAGACGCATCCCGTTGGCAAGAAGAAGCCGAACGCCTGGGGGCTGTATGATATGCACGGGAACGTGTGTGAGTGGTGCCAGGATTTCTATGATTCCGATTACTATGCGAATTCACCGGTGGACGATCCGAGTGGTCCTACAACTAGTAAATACCGCATGGTCCGCGGCGGCACTTGGCACAGTGGGGCTTGCCGTTCAGCGGATCACGGATGCAACGTGCCGGACCGCACGGTCGAGGTAATAGGCCTGCGTGTTGCCCTAATTCTAGCGGACAAGGTTCCAACCACCGCAGAGCCCAGCCCCGCTCCGACACCCACCCCGCTTAAGCAGATCACCAACTCGATTGGCATGAAGCTCACGCTCGTTCCTTCGGGTGAGTTCATGATGGGCAGCAGGGAGTCGGCGGAGGAGACCGCGGCGTTCTTCAAGAAGCACTACGAAGAGGATGTGAAAGCAAAGGACTTCAAGAACGAACATCCGCAGCACCGCGTACGGATCACGAAGCCGTTCTATTTTGGCACCTACCACGTCACGCGAGGCCAGTTTCGCCAGTTCTTCAATGACACCGGGTACAAGACAGACGCGGAAAATAGGGAAAAGCCGGGGGCCTATGGGTGGAATCCCGACAATAACACGTTCGAGTTCAGCCGGAAGTATTCCTGGCGGAACGCGGGTTTCGAGCAGACAGACGAGCACCCCGTGGTCAATGTGAGCTGGAACGACGCGATAGCCTTTTGCAAGTGGCTGAGCAAGAAGGAGGGCAAGACCTACCGACTGCCCACGGAGGCCGCGTGGGAATATGCCTGCCGTGCGGGGACGACAACCCGCTACTACAGCGGTGACGATCCGCAGACGCTGCTCAAGATCAGCAATGTGACCGAGACGTCGGCCAAGGCGAAAGTCCCGGCCGAGAAAGATATGATCAAAGCCAGTCACGGGTACCTGTTTACTTCGCAGGTGGGCTCATTTAAGCCCAATGCCTTCGGACTCTACGACATGTATGGAAACGTGTGGCAATTCTGCTCTGACAGGTATGACGAGGAATACTACGTGAAATCTCCCGAGAACGATCCAACCGGCCCGGAATCTGGAGATAGCCGCGTCCTTCGTGGCGGTTCTTGGCCCTGGCGTCCGAGCTACTCACGGTCCGCCTTTCGCTATTACTGGGTCACGCCGACGTTTCGGAACTACCAGCAGGGGTTCCGCATTGCATGGACTCAGTAATTCTACTGCCAGCCCCCGCGTCCCCAGCCCAGGCTCCTTGCTCGGCGGAGAGTGAGGTACGCTGGCCGAATGGCCCCTCAAGACTGTCCCTATATTGTTGTCTTCTCACAAGAGGGGTTCGAGCAAAAAACCGTCGTGCATGCCGTGACAACGGGCAACGCTCCCAAGCCGCACGGCCAGCAGCTTGACCGCCAGCCAGGATTAAACAGACTCGCCGCCCAACTTCCTCCGAATTGCCTGTAACTCCTCGGTGGCATCCATCTTGAACTGGCCCTCTTTTCCTGCCTGCGAGTACCAGTACATGCTGTTGCTCCGGTCGCCTTCGATCTTGTGCAGCACGGCATGGATCCAGTAGGCCGTCTTGTCTTCGATGTTCTGCACGATCTTGTGGGCCTGGTCCCAGTTGCCGGCCAATGCCAGATCAATGGCCTGAATCAGTTCCTGCATGATCCTGCTCCCCCGGCTTGAATTGTGGATTGAACGCTGGTTGATAACAATTCTAGACGGGCGGTGCCGTGGAGGGTATGCCGCTCACAAGAGATCTGAGCAGAATGCCGGCCAATTAACCTGATGCCAATTAACCTGATTGCCAACGAGGCCATGCTCTGGTATTCTTGAAGGCGAAAGGAACCGAATTATGAAACAACTGCAAGGCATTTTGGCGGTCACGGGGCGAGTTCTGCTCTGCATTATCTTCCTGATGGCGGCGGTGGGCAACAAGATTCCCCACTTCAGCGACGTGGCCCAACTCATGGATTCCAAGGGGATACCGCAACCGAAGCTGATGCTGGCTGGAGCAATCGTGTTTCTGCTTGCGGGCAGCCTCTCGGTTATCACGGGATATCGGGCAAGGATCGGGGCATCGCTGCTGCTGGTGTTCCTCATCCTGGCGACCTACTACTTCCACAACTTCTGGGCCATTGCCGAGGCAAAAGCCCAGCAGGAGCAGATGATCCAGTTTATGAAAAACCTGTCGATGATGGGGGCGATGCTGTTCATTATCGCCAATGGCCCTGGCCCCATGAGCATTATCTCGGTGAAGCAGAAGTAGGGAACTTTCCGGCCACCAAGTTCGTCTTAACCGTACCAGGACCAAGTCCACAATCGTTTCCACCAGCAGCAAGGAGTTCAAAATGACTATTGATGGCTCGCTCTGGCATTTCTTGACTTCTATGGGCTGTCCAGGTATTCTTGCCAAAATGCCGGTTGATTCAAGACTCGACGTGGCGGAAAATGCCACCTCACCTTCACTTCATCGGGTGCTTCTCAAAGAAATCCCAAATCAAATCGTTGGCCGAGATGTTCTTGGTGGACTTGCCGATGAAATCCACTGGCGGCTGTTGGCCGGGCCATGTATGTCCGCCGCCCTCGATAACGAATAGCACGACCTCGGCGCCATCCTTGCCCGACCCGTAGGTCTTCTTCGTGACCGTAGTGCCGTCGCCCGCTTTGTCGGGCAGCTTGACCGTTTTTGGAGTATCTGGGCATCCGTTGGCCTTTAAGCAAATCTTGATCGTATCCTCGACCGACTTGAAACCCAGGAATTTCGGCGTACTGCCACCAGGCCCTCCAAAAGGAACCATCCTGTCCGCAGTACCGTGGAAATGCATTACTGGCACAGGCCGTTTGGGATCATACTTATCAATCGCCATTGTGCCAGCGACCGGGGCGATGGCCGCAATGCGATCCGAAAGTTCGGCAGCAAGCCGATAGCACATCATGCCGCCATTGGACATGCCCGTGACATAAACCCGCTTGGGATCAACATTGATGACCGTGGCAAGATCGTCCAGTACCTTGGCGATGTAGGCCACATCGTCGGCCTTGTTTCCTCGAAAACCGCCAGCGTTCCAAGTCAACATGAGGCCCGCTAGCCCCGTCCCATTTGGATAAACGGCAATGAAGCCCGCCTCATCGGCTTTCTTGTTCATGCCGCAGAAAGCAACCGTGATTGCACTGTTTGTCCCTGCCCCATGCAAAATAAGCACAATCGGCGTTGGCTTCTTGACATCGTACTTGGGCGGGACGTGGACAAGGTAGGACCGACTGGCATCACCGATCTTCAGCAGCCGAACATGGTCGCCGGGGCCGAGCGAGAGAGTAGTTGCTAGAGCAGCGAGCATCAGCATGATATTCATGATTCGGTAACGCCTCGATTACCGTCGTTGAGCATGACTACACCACTTCCTTGAACTTCGACCTGGATGCACCGCAGACTGGGCACTTGTCGGGGGCTTCGCCTACGTGCGTATGGCCGCAGACATCACAGACGCATATCGTGGCAGCGGGCAAATCCTTTCCCGCCTCCAGGGTTTCCAATGCCTTGCTGTACAGGTCGTAGTGTGTCTTCTCAACGGCGTTGGCGTTACGGAACGAAATTACTGCCGCCTTGTTGCCTTCTGCTTCAGCTTCCTTGATGAAACCAGGATACATCTCCTTGAACTCATATCCCTCGCCTTCGATGGCAGCTTGAAGATTCTGCTTGGTGTCCTTCACGCCACCCATGACCCGCAGATGGGCGTGGGCATGAACGGTTTCCGCAGCAGCAGCGGCACGAAACAGCTTGGCGATCTGGGGATGACCTTCGGCGTCAGCCTTGGCAGCGAAGGCAAGGTATTTGCGGTTGGCTTGGCTTTCACCGGCGAATGCGGCCTGTAGGTTGTCGGTGGTCGGCATGGGATTCTCCTCGGTTTTGGGATGGGGTTTCCCGCCATTTTACACTGCGGCATCCAACTGCAATACGGGGGCCGGGCAACCATTGTTTCGGGGAGTGGCAGACCAATGCCCCCTTGCTTTACTGGAGGGACACGCAATAATTCCAGCAATGGGGAAGTCAGAGTGCGAAACATCCGATTTCCCACATCGTACGAATAATGTCGCAAGGAGACCAGAGCCATGCTTCGAGTGTTGCCGCTTGCCCTGTTTGCTACTGCCGCACTGATCGGCTGCCAGTCGTCCAACGCCGTCGAAAAGGAGATAAAGAAATTGGCAAAACCACTTAATTTCACCATGCGATCCCTGGACGGGAAAGACGTTGACCTGAGCAAATACCAGGGAAAGGTTGTGCTGATCGTCAACGTGGCGAGCAAGTGCGGCCTGACGCCCCAGTACAAGGAGCTCCAGGCATTGCACGAAAAGTATGCCAAGATCGGGCTGGCGATCCTGGGCTTTCCCTGCAATCAATTCCTTTCCCAGGAGCCAGGAACGGCTGAGGAGATCAAAGAGTTCTGCCGGATTAACTACGGCGTGAGTTTCGATATGTTCGCCAAGGTCGAGGTCAACGGTGAAGCAGCCTGCGATTTCTATAAAAACTTGACCTCACTTGACACGAAGCCTGTGGGGGCGGGAAAGATTAGCTGGAACTTCGAGAAGTTCGTCGTTGGCCGCAACGGGGAAATTGTTGCTCGTTTCGGCCCTCGAACAAAACCTGACGATCCCGACGTGCTGAAGGTTATCGAAGCTGAGTTGGCGAAGAAGTGATCGTTCCTGGAAGTGATTCTTTTTTGGATGGCCATTGCGGCAACGATAGTGATGTTCTGGCAGCGGTCTTCGGTAGCAGGCATCCTGTTTCTGCCCTACTTGGCCTGGGTTGGCTTCGCCAGCGTCTTGAACCTCACGATTTGGCGGATGAAGATCTACTTATGTAGTCATGTAAGGCGGAAGGGCTACTGCGATGCGATGAGTTTGCGAACGGTCTCGGCAAGTTTCTTGCCCAAGTCCTGCACGCCCGCCTGTTGCTTGGCGTCCTTTAATCGTTCATCGCTATCGAACGCTTCGTAGGCATTGGTAACGGCGATCTGGTCGGGCAGCACAATCATACCGATATTGCCCAGGATGGCACGCAGATGGACCAGACCTCGAAGCCCGCCAAGATTGCCGGGCGAGGCACTCATCAAAACGGCGGTCTTGCCCTTGAACGCCAAAAGTGACGGCTCATTGGGCACGGGGCGTGATACCCAGTCGATTGCGTTCTTCAGAACGGCGGTGATTGAACTATTGTACTCGGGAGAGGCAATCAAGAAGCCATCGCTTTCGACCATTAACGCCTTTAGCTTCGCCGCTGATTCGGGCATCCCTGCCCCTCGTTCCAAGTCCTCGTCGAACAGCGGCATCGGCAAGTCTTTCAGGTCCACCAGCGTAACATCCGCTCCGCACTCTTCCGCAGCCTTGGCGGCGATCCGGGTGAGCTTCTTATTGTACGAATCCTTTCGAGTACTTCCGGCAAAGGCCAGAATACGTGGCTTTCTCGTCATGACGTTGCTCCTTGCTTGCCTGGAAACAGTGCATGTTGAATCAATCACGACCCAACTTTCACTTCCGACACCTTCACTTCCTTGTAGTCCTTGCCGTCCTTGTCTTTCTTGGTCGCTGGCTCACCGGCCAGCGTAGCGGTCATCGTCTTACCGTTGTGGCGAGCCTTGAACGCCGCCTTCAGGCTTTCCCCATCGCCCCGCAGCACCCAACGACCGCCATCCTTGTCGGTCAGCATCACACAGCACCCGGCCACCACGCCATCGCATCCACCACAGCTTGTCTTGCCGCTGACCGTCTTGGCCGAATCGTCGGCCATTAGGTAGTTTCCGTAGCTCAAGACCACCGCCATTGCCAGAACCCGTACCGACCATTTCATCCAGTTCATCGAAATGCTCCTGATTTGCCTTCCCGCTTGTAACTCGGCGGCGACATCCACGGTCGCGGGTTTACGCCTTTGGAGATGCGGGAATCGACTCCTGCTGGAATCATAGGGCGAGCGGTGCGGCAAGGCAATAGCCATGCACCATCCGGAATCCATACAGAGATTGCACGTCGGCGTCTGATTGTCCACGGTATTCTTCGCCTTCTCCAGCAGGCTCGCTCAGGACGCATTCTGCAATCCAATAAATAAATACCCAGAAAGTATCAACCTGCCAGAGAGCTCGCTCTATACGCTGAAATAAGGGGGCCTCTAGGGGTTGTTCCTGGGGCTTTCCCTGCGTTGTGGTTCACAAAGTCAACTCACCTTATCCATTCCACCATGTTCCGAACGCATTCCGTGAATGACGTGCAAGTTCCCTGCAAGGAGTCCGGGTGGATTTGCCTTTTTCGTGACGTTTACCGATTGCGGGGTCGATTCAAACTGTTGGCGTCAATTCCATACAACGTGCCGTGTGAAGGTAACGACCGATGAATCCCCGCAGCTTGTTCGGAACAGTTGCCTGTGCGATTTTGGTCCTGGCGATAAGTTCCTCCGCTGTCCTGGGCCAGGATCTCCCGAAGGACAACGACTTGCCTACAGGCGATTGCGATCTAGACTGTTGCCCGCCGTGCTGTTGTCCCCGATGGACAGCCTCAGCCGATTTCATCCTCATGGATCGAATTGGCAGCTTCAATCAGACGCTCGTCGAGACGGTGCCAAAAAGCCAGTCGCCAAGCGATCCCGGCGCCGAAATGCTGAACGCCAACGATCTTCAACCAGGCTTTTCTGGCGGGCCGAGACTAGGCTTGATTCGCCACGGCGATAGTGGCTACGACTTGGAACTGTCGTACTTTCAGATCGACGGCTGGAACAGTTATCAAAGCATTGGCCCCACGCCAGACTACTGGCTGGTCATGAAGGCCCCCGGCGATTTTCTTCAGACGCAAGACGATAAAGATAAGCAGATGATGGCATGGAATTATGCTTCCCGACTCTACAACGCCGAATTGAACGTGCGATGGAATCCATGTACACGCATCACCATGTTGGCGGGCTTTCGTTGGATCAATTTGTCGGAAGAGATGCAAGGAAAATTGCCTCCTGAGAGGTCTGTGCCTTTCTGGGATACCAACGCCAGGAACAATCTCTATGGCTTCCAGATCGGTGCGGCCGGAAAGCTATTCGAGCGTGGTCGGTTTTCGATTGACGGAGTGGTGAAGGCCGGGATTTTCGACAACGATGCGAAAGAGACAACGGGAGTCAGTATCTATAGGACCGTGTACCAGGAGTCTGCCTCGACCAATTACGCAGCCTTCCTTGGTGAAACCGGCTTGCAGTGCAAGTATCAAGTTACCCAGAAGCTTTTGCTAAAGGTTGGCTACGAGGCAATGTGGCTGCAAGGCGTTGCTCTAGCGCCTGCCCAGATACAGGAAACCCTAAGTCATATTCGACCGCCAGTAGGTGTGCAAGCCCTTGGCATTGATAGCGGGTCTGGCGTGTTCTATCACGGAGCCACAGCCGGTTTGGAGTTTTCGTTCTAGTCGTTTGGCTCATCCTTCTTCTGGAATGACGATCACGTATTCTGGCAGGCAATGGGCTGCCGGCGCATCACGGAGGCCATGAATTTTGTATTTGAGATGAATATCTCTCCTGCCGATTAGGATACCGTCTTTGTGGAAATAGTTGCGGACGGATCTTGGCTGTGTATAATTGCTGCAAAAGAGGCTTGGCAATACGATGGTTATCCTACAGAAAGAATGCGTCATGCACAGATCCATATTAACCCTGCTGCTTCTCCTGATAGCCTCACCCTTGCCAGCAGCCGAATGGAAGTTGGTCTGGTGCGACGAGTTCGATAGGCCCGGCCAGCCCGATCCTACGAAGTGGGGCTACGAAGTGGGCTTCGTCCGCAATAACGAAAGCCAATACTACACTCTTGACCGCCGGGAAAACGCCCGCGTTGAGAACGGGATGTTGATCATTGAGGCGAAGAAGGAACGATTCAAGCCTTCGGCCGGCGATTCCCGCGACAAGGGCAAGCGAAGCAAAGACCGCGAATACGCTGAGTACACTTCCGCCAGTCTGACGACGCTCAATAAGGCCAGTTGGACCTACGGCCGAATTGAGGTTCGGGCCAAGTTGCCGACCGGCTGCGGTACTTGGCCAGCGATCTGGACGTTGGGCACGAAAAAGCAGCAGGTCGGCTGGCCCGCCTGCGGCGAGATCGACATCATGGAGAATGTCGGCTTCGATCCTGACTTGATCCACGGCAACATACATACCAAGAGCTACAACCACGTCCAGCACACCAACAAAGGCTCCAAAATCACCATCGCCAAGCCCGATCAGGGTTTCCACGTCTATGCCGTTGAGTGGCGGCCCGACCGGATCGATTTCTTCGTGGACAAGACCAAATACTTCACCTTCACGAACGAGGGAAAGGGAGACGCTGTCTGGCCGTATGACAAGCCCCAGTACCTGATCCTCAATATCGCGATCGGCGGCGGCTGGGGCGGCCAGAAGGGCATTGACGACAGCATCTTCCCGCAGCGAATGTACATCGACTATGTGCGGGTCTACCAAGAGCAGAAGCCGTGACTAGCATCTGCCCCTCGGACTACACCGGCAAGTCGAACGATAAGAATCCATGAGTCACAAGGATCATCGACAGAATCGGTTTTGCGGCGGTTTTGCGGCGTGGCTTCCATTGAAACCCTGCCAAGATTACTGATAATAGGGCCTGTTGGCCCTTGCAAATCATATCTTCTCCTGGAGCCGGATACCATGCTCGACCCTCACCCCGAACGACGTAAGATGGTTTTAACCTCACAAATCATCGTGGCGGCCCTATTCGCCGGATGTCTGTCATTCCTGCTAATCGTACTGCTGGTTATGCCGGGTAAACTCGATGGCTGGGACTTGGGGTTGAGTAAGCCGATGACCTCAGTTGCCCTGGTCGTAGCCTTCAGCATCCTCGCGGCACGGATCATCGTGCCCGGTATAATCACCGAGCAGATGTTGCGGCAGTTTGCCCGGCGAGAATCCAAGGAGCCCGATTGGAAAAACCTGTTTGGCGTGTATCAGTCGACCTTAATTATCAAAGCCGCAATGCTGGAAGGGGCTACTTTTCTGCTGCTGATAATGCACATGTTGGAGCATTCTCCCTGGACGTTGGCTCTGGCCGTGGCGTTCCTGCTGATAATCCTGATGCATATGCCCACTCCGTTCAGAGTGGATGATTGGATTGAGCGGCAATCGCTCGCAATAAAAGAGCAGCGTTCACTGCAGTATAGCCAGAGGAGTTTTGGATAGGTTTCGGAGAAATCGGTTCCGTAAGAGTAGATGGCAGCGTCTTGGAAGGCAGTGCCGCCGTACAATTCGAGGGCGATGCCGAACCGGTGGAATTGCGGCAAGGCTCGTACCTGAACATCCCGGCCCACGCGAGACATCGGGTTGCCTGGACTGACCCGAACCAGAAGACGCTATGGCTGGCGTTTCATTATCGAGGATGAGTTTTGGACGACGACCATGCTTTGCGAACTCTGCTACTCCGAGAAAAGGAACCACAAGCCCACCCGGTTCCATAGGCGCCGGCCGCGACCGCGAATCTCGTCAAGGAGTCCCTTGATTTGCCGCCTGGCTCGTAATGAAGTACAGGTGCTTCGGCCGGCCACGCCCAGGCCCTCGTGTCTGCTTGTTTGGGCGTTTCCGGATAACGGATTGTTTATGCATCAATCGATTCAACCGGTAACGGATGGCCGTCTGGGTAACGTGAAAATGGGCAACTATCTCGGGTATGGAGTGGCCCTGGTGATCCGCAAGAATACGGAGGATGTCATCGTCGCACATGGGCCGTCGGATAGGCGGCTTGGTTGCGGTCTTTTTGGATACGCTTCCCATGATTTCGCTTTCTGTTGAACAGCGTGAGCGGATTAGTTCGCCTTGTGTAGCCAGCATGTCTTCCCGGTGGCCTCATTCTATCATTTCCGCACGTCTGCGGAGAGTTTAGGGTGGTGCGGCTTTGGCAGGCTTTGCGGCACCTCTACCGCTAATGAGTGGAGTATAATTCGGCGTTCTGCCGCTCACAAGCAATGCCTTCAAAGACGCACCACGATCGACTACAATGGCTATGCCAGCTTTACCCAAGTGGGCTTTGCACTACGAAAGCACGGAACCCTGCCATGATCGATCAGGACAAAAGCAAGCAGCAACTCATCGAAGAACTGGCGGAAATGCGGCTACAAACGGAACATTGGCGTTCGATGGTCGCCAACACGCCAGCCTTCGTATGCCTCGTTGATCGTGCGGGGACGATTCAGTACCTCAATCGCACCGTTCCAGGCATTGCCATGGAAGATGCGATTGGCAGGAGTACCTACGACTTCGTGGAACCTGCTCACTGGGAGATTGTAAGAGAGTGCATAGAAAGGGTTTTCGATACGGGACAACCCGGCTCTTATGAAATCATCTCAGCCGGCCCCAACGGCACCCGATCGTGGTATGAAACCTCCGTCGGCCCCATCCAGGTTGGCGGTCAGGTCGTTGCGGTAACGCTGATTGCCACTGACATCACACAGCGAAAGCAGGCCGAGGAAGCACTAGCTGAAAGAGAGGCACGACTGATCGAAGCCCAGGAGGTTGCCAACCTGGGATTTGATGTCGTTGACCTTGCCTCCGGGCGTATTGCGACTTCTATTGTTCTCGACCGGATCTTCGGCATTCCCGCTGACTATGAAAGGACGCTTGACAGGTGGGTAGAGTTGTTACATCTCGATGACCGCCAAGAGATGCTGGACTACCTCAAAGAAGTCGTAGAACAGAAGAAACCCTTTGACCGTGAATACCGAATCGTCCGTTATGGGGACAAGCTGGTGCGATGGGTGCATGGGCTTGGCCGATTGCAATTCAACGAAGATGGGCAGCCTATTTCCATACTTGGCACGGTTCAAGACATAACCGAGCGGAAACTGGCCGAAGCTACATTACGGGAAAGCGAAGAGCGGTTCCGGCAAGCGATGGAGGCAACCACTGACGGCTTGTGGGACTGGAATATAAACTCCGGTGATGTTTACTATAGTCCCGCCTATTCTTGGATGCTGGGTTATGATACCGCCGAGTTTGCTGAACGGGCTGAAAGCTGGACGGACCACATTCACCCGGATGACCGAGCAAAAGCTGTCAGCGTAAACCAAGATTGCATCGAGAACCGAATCCCGAACTTTGAAGTCGAGTTTCGGATGCGGACGAAGGGTGGCGAATGGATAACGATTTTGGGCCGTGGGAAGGCCGTGAGCCGGGATGCAAATGGCCGAGCAATTCGGATGATCGGAACTCATGTGGACATCACGGGTCGCAAGCGATCCGAGGAGGCAGTTCGGGCAAGTGAAGCCAAGTTCCGCAGTCTCTTTCAGGATTCCCCCGTTGGCATAGCAGCCGTAACCCCGAATGGCAAGTTCATTCAAGCGAACCAAGCCTTCTGCGAGTTCCTTGGCTATTCGGATCAAGAGTTGTCAGGCATGACGGTCTCATCGGTTACGCATCCCGAGGATCGGAAAACAACTGCCGAAGCCATGCAGAAGGCGTTGCGATCCGGGTCTCAAATCCAGCGATTCGATAAACGCTATCTTCATAAGAATGGGCAAGTCTGTTGGGGTGAGTTAAGTTCCTCCCTGATCTTTGATGCGAACGGTAATCCCAGCTACTTCATTGCCCAGGTCTTGGATATCGGTCAACAGAAACAGGCCGAAGAAGCTCGGCAGGCGTCCGAAGTGAAGTATTGCCGTTTACACGAGAGCATGAGGGACGCTTTCGTGAGTGTTGGCATGGACGGCTCCATTCAGGAATTCAATGACGCCTATCGCGAAATGCTCGGCTATGAGCCGGAAGAATTCATGAAACTCTGCTATACAGACTTGACCCCCGAGAAATGGCATTCCTACGAGGCTGAGATCGTTCAGAAGCAAATTCTAACAAGGGGTTATTCCGACATCTACGAAAAGGAATATCGGAGAAAAGACGGTACGGTATTGCCGGTGGAACTGCGAACATTTCTCATTAAAGACGACCACGACCAGCCATGTGCGATGTGGGCCATCGTTCGGGATATTACCGAACGGAAGAATGCCGAAGAGGTGTTGCGAAAGGGCCGTGATGAACTTGAGCAGCGGGTCGAAGAACGCACCGCTGAACTGGAGAAGGCAAACGAGAAATTGCAGCAGTTGCACGACGATCTTCGGACGATCTACGACAGCATGGTCGAAGGGCTTCTCATTACGGATATCGAAACGAAACGCCTTATACGAGTCAACCCTTCGCTGTGCCGTATGCTTGGATATTCGGAGGAAGAACTACTGGCGGCATCAATTCAGGATATCCACCCGACCGAAGAAGTGCCAAACGACTTGCAGAGATTTCAGGCAGCCGCAGAAGGCCGAGTTTCGATCAATGAGAATCGCCCCGTTCTCAGGAAGGATGGAAGCGTCTTTTATGCGGACATCACAGGGCACCGGGTCTTCTATGACGAGCGGCCTTGTTTGCTCGCCCTTTTTCGTGACATCACGGAACGAAAGCGGGCCGAGGAGGCATTGCAGCAAAGCCACGAAGAACTTCGTTCAATCTACAATGGCATGCCAGATGGCCTGCTGGCTGCTGACATTGAGACGAAGAAGTTCGTCCGGTGCAATGCCGCAATGGGGAGGATGCTTGGCTACACGGAAGTTGAACTCCTGTCACGATCCGTGATGGATATCCACCCAGCCGATGAACTGCCCATCGTGATGAAGACATTTCATGCCCTTGTCGAGGGTCGACAACAGATAGGGCAAGATATCCCCGTGTTACGCAGGGATGGCAGCGTTTTCCATGCCGACGTAACTCACAACGAGATTGAACTCAATGGTCGGCGTTGCACGGTCGGCTTCTTCCGTGACATCACGGAACGCAAGCGGGCTGAAGAGGCATTACGGCAGAGCGAAGAGCGGTACAAATTGGCTGCCCGAGGGGCAGGTGTCGGCCTCTGGGATTGGAATATTTGCACCGGCAAGCTGTACTTCTCGCCCCGTTGGAAGATGATGTTCGGCTATGACGAGAACGACATTGGCGAAAGCCTTGAGGATTGGGCCAGACTTCTTCATCCGGACGAAAGGGATCGGATGCTCAAGTTTCTCGGAGACTTCCTTGCGGGCACGTTGCCCACGGTTACCGTCGAGTACCGCCTGCGTCATAAAGACGGTTCCTATCGCTGGATCGTGGCCCATGCCATTGCCGTGCGGGATGAACAAGGTCGAGCATGCCGACTCGTAGGTTCCCACGGAGACATTACGGATCGTAAACGGGCGGAAGATTCGTTAGAGCGAGAGCGGCAGTCGCTCTGGAAGATGCTCCAGGCCAGCGACCACGAGCGGCAAATCATCTCCTACGAGATTCACGACGGCCTTGCCCAATATCTTGCCGCTGCGGGAATGCAATTTCAGGCTTACGATTACCTGAAAGAGAACACGCCAGTCGAAGCCCAGAAAGCCTACGAAACGGCCGTGGAACTTGTTCGTCAGGCCCACGCGGAGTCACGTCGCCTGATCAACGAAGTACGCCCTCCCGTCATCGATGAGATCGGGCTTGAAACCGCCATCGCGCATCTGGTTCACGAACAACAGAAACGTGGAGGTCCAAAGATCGAATGCCATAGTGACGTACAGTTTAGGAAACTGCCGTCGATCTTGGAGAACGCCCTTTACCGCATTACCCAAGAGGCATTGACCAATGCCTGCAAGCACAGTAAGAGCAGGAAAGTGCTGGTCACTTTGACACAAGAGGGACAGGACGTTCGGTTAGAAGTACGAGACTGGGGGATCGGATTCGACGCAGAAGCGGTCAGGGAGGGGCATTTTGGTTTGGAGGGTATTCGCCAAAGGGTGCAACTGCTTGGCGGTCGGCTTACCATTGAAAGTAAGCCGGATTCGGGAACCCTGGTTCAGGCCGTTGTGCCTATTATGGAGAAACCGACTGAAGATTAAGGTATCTGACGAAGTTCGGTAGGCAAGAACACCCGCGTCATCATTGTGTTGCCGCGTGTTCGTATTGTTGTTCTTGCCAGGCGTTATGCGGGGTGCCCGTATTGGTGCCCACATGATTTTGACCGATTTCATACTGCCTGGCAAGCCACAGTTCGCTCATCACCACGGGCCGCCGGGAGGCCAATGAGCGGTGAACGATCGGTTCTCAAAGATTGCGATGGCGACCGGTTGAAGGAATTTGCGGACGCCCTCCACAACCTCGATGAAAGCCGTCGGAGCATCTGTGAGCAATCCCCGGCGGGCGAACGCTGTCCATTGGGCAGCCTTCGCGGGATCGCGAGCGAATCGCTCTGTGAAACACAGCGGTTCCGTCTCAATTGCCGTTTGCCGTTGAGTGAATGTTGCCTGAACAGCGGAAAACAGGCTGGAGCCGTCAAACGCGAAGTGCGTGGCCAACAGCCAGATGTCAAAGAAGTCCTTCATCCGACTGTTGAGCTCTCCGAGTTTGACCATTGCCTCGAATTTCTCCGCAATCGCGCTCTCCCGATTGTAGGCGAGGAGTTGGGCCGCCGGTTGCTCCAAAATCGCTGGAAAGCTCACCGGGACCGGACTGGGGGTCACCACGTCGCTGAACCCAATGTCGATCTGCATGGCGATGCGGGTGTTGCCCAAGTGGCCCTGGAAACGCGCTCGGACGCCCATGTAGTCCGCATCTTCGGCGATTCGCTCGGTCGTCACAGTATCCGGGTCGAAGATAAGGCCATCCTCGTCGACTGGTGTCTTGGTGATCTCGGCAATGGTGGCTCGGACGGAGTCGAGGTCGTTGCTGATTCTCCCCAGCAGGTCAATGTCGCGTGTCGGCCGGGTCGCCGGTGCCTCCCAGGCCGTTAATAGGAGGGCGCCTTTCAAGATCAGTCGTTGGCTGTATGCAGATCGGGAAAGGCGGTAAAGCCATCGTTCCAGGGCATAGTATTGGAGCAGATCATTGAAACGGCGATTGCTCTCCTTGGCGATGTTGAGCAGCCGCTGATGCACCGAGGCGGCGACGTTCTTGATGGGGCCCTTGGTCATGTGCTGGCCTCCAGGTAGGGACGAATCACCTTTTCGACTCGGCAAAGGCGAGCGTAGTCGAACACTTCCTGAAGGCGAGCCCGGCGCCGACCACGGTAGGCTCGCAGTGCTTCGAGAGCGACATCCAGGCCAATCTTATTGCGGAACTTGAAACAGTCGGCAAGCGTCTTCTCCGGGCTGTAAATGCGAACTGCCACGTCGTCGATCGTCCGCGTCTCGATGCCAGCCTCAAATGATGCTTTGGAGAAGTGAAAGACGTGGAGCGGTGGAAACTCGAGCGTTGGGGCGCGGGCCAGTCGGGGAAGTGCCAGATGGACCTCGTGAGGAATCTGGGTGGTGAGTTCATGGAATGACAGCGCCGAGATAAGGCAGACGACGCCGTGAGGGATACGTTTGGCGACGGTTGCCAGGTCAGGATCGCTCAGTGGCGGCAGACTGGCAAGCCGATAAAGGCCGCGGCTGAGACTCGCCAGTTCCCCCGCATCTCGCATTGCGTAAAGGGTGCGTGGATGGAGGCCTGCCACAATCGCCTCGCTTGTGCGTAGCGTGCCGCCATGCTGCTGAAAGATTTCCCGGGCCAGTTCGACTGCTGAAGGCATGGCGACCACTCCTGGAGAGTGCATGGATAGAAACGCAAACACATTCTATAAAGTGTATACGTTTTTATCCAGGCCGGATTCGGCCAAAATCGCCCGGACGACGACCGGAGGTGGTGCCGTCAAATCTGCGCTCTAGGTGTCGGCATTGAGCGCAATCTGCGCTCATAACGGGCAGAATCCTCGGTCACCCGGAAAAAGTCGCATCGCAACACCCTTGGCAGTAATGTTTTACGTCAACATTCCGAATGGTCCGAAGTCGGAAGGCCACTCGCCGTAAACCCCAAGTGGCGCAACACTTTAGCGATTCAAGAATACGCGGGGTGCCCGTATTGGTGCCCACATACTTTTCATCGTTTTTCTCGACCGAAACAGCGTGCAATAGATACGCCGTGCTGGCCGTCCAACTTGGTTCTACGATTCTACCAAATCTCGCACACGCCAGAGGCCATAGTATTACTGAGTCCTGAGAACGCGGAACCCTGCGGTGTCGTACCGGTTGACTGGCAAGAGCCCGAAGCGTTTGGCGGAACGGGAGTCGATCGGCCCGCTGTCCCAGGAACCGCCACGAAGGACACGGCCATCTCCGGAGTCTGGGCCGGTTGGATCGTCTGCGGGAGACTTGGCATAGTATTCCGCCCCGTACCAATCCGCACACCACTGCCGGGCATTCCCGTGCATGTCATAGAGTCCGAAAGCATTGGGTCGGAACGAGCCCACCGGCGACGTGAACACGTACCCATCGCTGGCTTTGATCGTCCATGTCCAATCAGGGAACTTCGCCTTGGCCGCCGCGTCGGCTACGTTACCGACCTTGGCCAGCGTCTCGGGATCGTCGCCGCTGTAATACCGCGTCATCGTCCCGGCGCGACAGACGTATTCCCACTCGGCCTCCGTGGGCAATCGGTAAGTCTTGTTCTTTTTTTTGCTCAGCCACTCGCAGAATGCCTTCGCGTCGTTCCAGCTTACGTTCACCACCGGCTGCTCGTCGGTCTGCTCGAATCCTGCTTTCCGCCAGGAGTATTTCTCGTTGAAGTCGGACTTATTAGGGTTCCAGCCATAGGCCCCCGGCTTCTCTCCCCTTTCCGAGTCCGCCTTGTATCCCGTGTCGGTGACAAACTGCCTAAACTGGCCCCGCGTGACGTGGTAGGTGCCCAGGTAGAACGGCTTGGTGATCCGAACCCGGTGCTGCGGGTGCTCGCTCTCGAACCATTCTGCATCCGCAAGATCATCGCCGTAGGTCTTCTTGAGGAACGCCACGGTGTCCTCCGCCGATTCGCCGCTGCCCATCAAAAACTCGCCCGCCGGGATCAGGACCATCTTCAGCTTCACATTGCCGCCGAGATCGACGGCGATTTCCTTCGGTGGGCCTTCCGCCTTGCCGCTTGGCTCCTTGGGTTCCTGGGCGAAGAGCGTAGACGGCACTGCGAGGCACAGGCACACCATCAGAAGTAATCGGTTCATAATGCACCTTCTCCTGGCTTGGCCAACGGGTCTTTAGCGCACATCGTGTCCGCAAAGCCGGACCGGGACTTGCGCCACAATGGGACTTGCGGTCGGCCAATGTTGGCCGGGCGCTCAAGCCCTCCCGCTTCCGGTATTGTAGAGGGAGTAGTGATTCTCCTCAATAGGGAGAGCGACGCCCGTGCCGCGATAGCTCGCCCAGCGGGGCGCCGGAGGCTTGCGTGCCTATCGCCTCGTGTTGCTACGGAACACCGATCGCCGAGCTATCGGCGCCACGCCGCGGGTCTTCGCTCGTGTCCCTCGCAGACGAGACCGATCAAACACGGCCATTGGATCGCCGTCACAGTGTATCTATTGCAGTTGTCCGACGGCTTCGGATATTGCCTCGCGGGCATCCTCGTCCCTTTCGCTGGCGAGCTGTTCGCGAAGCGGTTCTTCCGCGCGCGGATCGCCGACGGCGCCGAGGGATAAGGCGGCGCTGATGCGGACCTCGCGGTCGTCATCCTTGAGTCGTGCGAGCAGGGCGTCGACCGCCCGCGGATCGTCGATCGAACCCAGGGCCTGGGCGGTCGTGGCGCGTACCGACTTGTCCTGATCGCCCAGCAGCGGCAGCAGCGGCTCGACCGCTCGCGGATCGCCGAGCCTCCCCAGCACCAGTGCGGCCGCGCGCCGCACGGACGGATCATGGTCCTTCAGCACGGCGATCACCGGCTCGACGGCCGGCGCGCCGAGCCACGGCAGGGTTTCGATGGCGGTCATGACGGTCGCGCGGTCGCGCAGTGCCTCGACAAGCAGCTTGGTCGCCTGAGGATCGCCCGTCGTGATGAGGGCACGCAGGGCCACATTCGGCCACTTGGTGCGCCGATGGTATTCCAACAGCGGCTCGACGGCGCGGCGGTCGGCGATGCGCATCAGGGGGGCGGCGGCGAGGTCGCCAATCGCCGGGTCGGGATCCTTCAGCGCCTCGCAGAGCGGCACGACCGCCGGGGTGCCAATCATCCAAAGGGCGTCTTGCGCAGCGCGCTCGATGCCGTCGCGGAATTTCCACGCCTGGATTAGCGGAGCGACGGCCCGGGCGTCGCCCAGCGCCCCGAGCGCCCCGGCCACGCGGAGGCGGGCCCACCATTGCTCGTCCTTCTTCAGCAGCCGGGCGATCAGTGGTTCAACCGCACGGCGGTCGCCGATTTCCCCCAGCGTCGTGGCGGCCATCATCCGTATCTGCATGTCCGCGTCACCCATCGCGGCCACCAGCGGCTCGACGGCCGCCGGGCCGAGCTTGACCAGGGCCTTCTCGTAGTGCGCCGCCTCGCCGGTGCCCGGCTGCTTGCGGATCGTCTCGACCAGAGGGCCCACGCCGCGGGCGTCGCCGAGACGGGCGAGGCTCATTCCCGCGCAAAGTTGAATCGACTCGTCGTCGCTCTTGATCCACGCGGCGATGGCGTCGGCCGCGGCCGGCGTGCCCACGTGCTCCAGGGCCGCGATGGCGCTCGCCCGCACCTCGCGGTCGGAAACCTTCATCGCGGCCACCAGCGGCGTCACCGCCCGCAGGTCGCCGAGTTGCCCGAGCCCCGCGGCCGCCTGCCGCACACGCTGCACGTCGCGATGACCTAATTGTGCGGCGAGCAGATCGAACAAGCGGGGATCGCGGATTTTCGCGAGGAACTCGATCGCCGCCTGCCGCGCCGCCTCGTCCTTTTCGTTTCGCGGGTTCTTCAGACGCGCCCACAACGGATCGGCCGCGCGGCGGTCGGTCCCCAGGGCCAGGGCGCGGGCCGCGCCGGATCGCACCTCGCCGTCGGGGTCGTCCAACGCGGCGATCAGCGGTTCCACGGCCGCAGGGCCGAGCTTGGCCAGGGCCGCCGAGGCATTGGCAAAGTCGTGCGGCAGCATCCGAATCACCGGCTTCGCGGCCCGGGGATCGCCGAGTTCTCCCAGCGCCGCGAGAAAGATGTACGATGCTTCCTTGTGCTTCTCCAAGGCAGCCATCAGTGGTTCTGCAGCCGGTCGCCCGGCAGCGACAAGCCCGCGGATGAGGCCCGGCGGCAGCGGGTCGGGCCCAGGGCAGCCGGCCCGCGGATCCATTCCGAGCCCTTCGTCGGACGGGTCATGGTGCAGCGACGCGGCCAAGTCGATCAGCGCGGCGGCCGCCCTCGCTCCGCCGGTGCGTCCCACGGCCTCGGCGGCGTCCGCGCGGACGGAGCGGTTCTCGCGGCGGTCGCGAAACAACTCGAGAAGCACGTCCAGCGAATCGGAGTTCCGGAACGCGGCGATCGCCAGGCAGGCCTCCCCGCGCACTTCTTCGTCGGCTTTTTTGTCACGCGCGATGGCGACCAGCCGCCCGAGAGCCCGGCGATCAAGGAAACGGGCCAGTGCCAACGTCGCGGCCGGTTCCGCACGCTTTGCCTGCATCGCCACCAGCGGTTTGACCGCCCGGCCGTCGCGCAACTGGCCGAGGGCCTCCGCGGCCGCGGCCCGCGGCGCGGCCTGGTGATCGTCGAGGCACGCAATCAGCGGCTCGACCGCCCGGGCGTCTCGCAGTTTGCCCAACGATTGGGCTGCCGCGGCGCGGACCGTGGCGTGCCGGTCGTGCAAGGCGGCGATCAGGGGCCCGACCGCCCGGGCGTCGCCGATCCGCCCCAGGACGCGGGCGGTGACGTAGTTGGGCCACCGCCGGAAGGCTTCGACCAGCGCGGGCACAGTGGCCGGGCCGCGGCGGACCAACTCGTCGGCCACTCGCTCGCTCTTGTCCACCCCGGGATACAAGTAGTAGACCTCGAGCCGGTGGGCCAGTTCCTCGGGGCTGTCCGTCTTCAGCCAGGGAAGCGACCTGTCGTCGTCCGCCCGGCCAAGCGAGGCCAGGAGGATGATTAACAACCAAGAGGCACACGTGATGAACCGACACATCGGGAGAACCTCCAGATCAATGCAATTCCACTGGGTGGTCAGCCTCAAGCGGCTGAGTCTGCCAAGTATCACGGATGGATAGCTGAGAATTCATTCGTGGAATCCAACGGAAAGCCTATTTGCCGCCACCGGCGGTCGCGCAGCGACTCTGCAAATGGACCCGGTTGGCGGCTATTTCGTTATCTTGCAGTTCGGCAATGCCTGTTGAAGTTTCTTCACGCCTTCCTCGGTGACTTGGGTTTTGCCAAGCCACAATTGCTGAAGTTTGCTCAGTCCTTTCAGGTGTTCCAAACCAGAATCGGTGATTGCGTTCCCGCAAAGGCTCAGCACTTGAAGCTGCCTCAAGCCTTGTAGCCGCTCCAACCCTGCGTCGGTGATTTGGTTCTCGTCAATGTACAACTTCTCAAGTAAGCTCAGCCTTTGAAGTTGCTCTAAACCAGCGTCGGTGATTGGGGTATAGTCGCCAAGGACCGAATCGTAAGCAACGGGATGGCCAATAGACACACTTTCAACGTGCCCAAGGTAATCATCACCTGCCAGACCCCGCAACCATGCGGGACCTGACCGCTTCGACCAGCGCACTAGGCCACCGGATTTCTCGATTATCAACGCTGCGTCTCGTTGCCGGTTTGTCTCTCGCGTCTTCATCGCAACAGCGACGAAACCGCAAAGAAGTGCAAACAGCGTCACGACTGCCAGCAGCGTCCGCAGGCTGTACTGACACCAGCGGCGCTTCGGCGTCGGCTCGGCGGCTTGGGATTCTGGTTCGCTCATGTCATGTTGCCTGTCGCCGCCAACGGGCGTTGCTAGCCGTGATCAGGGACGCCTCCAGGGCCAGGGTGTGGTGCCTGACCAGGAGCGGACCACCCTGACCAAACAGCGTCATGTCCAAACCAGAGTACATCCCCCAAATTCTTCAGCAATGCTAGAGACCCGAGAATCATGAGCACCCCGGCAAAGTCACGCCAAAAGGGCGTCGTCCTGTCCACACTTAGAAGCGCGTACCAAGCGCAACATGCGCACGGAACGGTCGCCAAGAGCACCCAGGGATTCAAATAGCCGCAACCGCATGGCGAGAGAAAGACGACAATAAGCAGCAACGAGCATGCGAATGCCGACCAAATCACACTCGTCGTGGGTCTGGGCCGTCGAGCAAGGGGAGGCCGTCGCGGCACATCGGGACAGCCCTCCACGTCACTTTTCAAATTTCCGTTATCGTGATTCATTGTTGGTGCAACCCGTTCGCATGGCTAGCGGCAGGCACACCCGACGTGAAGCGTCCGCCGATAGGCGGCTCAGCGGGGGTGCCGGGTTGGCCATCTTATACTTTTCGATTTTACCATATCTCGCACGCGGCCAGATGCCATATCATTACTGAGTCCTGGCAACGCGAAAGCCTGTAATGTAGCCCCTGTAAACTGGCGAGCTGGACCAACGAGCAGCGGAGCGGGCCTGCATCGCAATGGTGTCCCACGCACCACCGCGAAGGACGCGCTCATCTCCCGTACTATACCCGACATCCGCTTGCGCCTGGCGCCTGTCTGGTCCCTGGGGGTCGTTCACGGGAGAAAGGGCGTAATAGCTCTCGCTATACCTGTCCGAGCACCACTGCCGGGCATTCCCTGCATGTCATGGAGTCCGAAAGCATTGGGTCGGAACGAACCCACCGGCGACGTGAACACGTACCCATCGCTGGCCTTGATTGCGCCGGTCTCCAAAAGCGAATTGGCATACGGGAGATTTGCCCTGAAAGACGCGTCAGCCACGTTGCCGACATTGGCCAACGCTTCCGGGTCGTCGCCGCTGAAGTACCGGGCTGTTGTCCCGGCACGACAGGCATATTCCCACTCGGCCTCCGTCGGCAGTCGGTAAGTCTTCTTCTCACTCTTGCTCAGCCACTCGCAGAACGCAACTGCGTCGTTCCAGCTTACGTTCACCACCGGGTGCTCGTCGGTCTGCTTGAATCCCGCGTTCCGCCACGAATACTTCGCGTTGAAGTCAAACTCCTTCTTATCAGGGTTCCAGCCGAAAACCCCCGGCTTCTCTCCCTTTTCGACGTCGGTTTTGTACCCCGTGTCAGCGACAAACTGCCGGAACTGGCCCCGCGTGACGTGGTACGTACCCAGGTAAAACGGCTTGGTGATCCGAACCCGGTGCTGCGATACTCGCTCTTGAAAAAGTCCTTACGATCCAAAGTCTGAGTTTGCCAAAAATCCGACATGCTCCAAATTCGTCTGGACAAATTCGTGAAAATCGCTAATCTACGTCGCGGCCAAGGCTCGTCCTCTTTTTATTGAAGATACGATCGGTCGCCTCGAAAGGAATCGAGCGCGCCGAATAAGCCAACGGCCGGTTCTCCAGCAGATACCTGGCGGAAAGGAGTTCGCGCCCATGACGCGCCTCGTGCTTGCAATTGTTGCCGTAACGGCTTTGAGCGGATGTCAGCACCGGGGGCAGCAGGCAATTGACCCCTTCTGGGGCCGAACGACGGTGCCCTCCCCGCCAACAGGTTCGATTGGTGCCCCGATCATCAGCCCGGGATGCGAGCAGCCCTTGCGGCCGCAGCCGATCGTAACGCCTGGAACACCGCTTCCCAGCGGCGGGATCCCGCCAACCGCGCAGCCAAACCTGCTGCCGGCACCAGCGTCGTCCTCGCCCGGTACACCGGGAATGGTCGCCCCAATACCTGCAATGCCAGGTTCAGGAGGAAGTGGGGTTCCCTACGGGTATGGGACACCGGCCGTGACCTCGCCTCCTTCGGGTTATCCCACGCCAGGCCGTGCGCCTCCCTCGGGCTACTCCAATCCTGATGCGTCACCAGCAGGCAGCCCGGGGTCACCACCAGCAACCATGCCGGGAACATTACCGGCCGATCGGTATCCGGCGATGCCGATGACGCCAGGTGGATATACCCCTTCGACTGGCGGGACACCACCGACGAGCGCCGGTCCCGGCCCATCCACACCTTTGGGTCCGGCAACTTTGCCGACCCCGGCTGGTTCACCACCAGCGGTTTCACCACCCACCGTTTCGCCTCCTTCCGCTTCACCACCGACCGTTTCACCACCGACCGGCACGACACCGGGCCTCTTTCCGCCCGGTGGATACAACTATGACAATCGAAACGGATCGACTCGCCCCAGCCCTGGCGGCAACGGGGTGGCGTCCAGTGGTGTTGCAGCCGCCTCGGTAAGCCCCGACGGAGCGACGGTTTCGGCTCCGCCCGCAATGGCGGCTGGCACTGGCCTCGATGCCGGCCCCAGTATCGTCCGCATCCCTGCGGCCGTGGACGGCAGTTCGGCCGCAACACCGGCAGCGGCCGAAATTGCCAAGTAGGTTGTTATCGACTTTCCGGATAGCCGCTAAGTGCTCGTCCAAAAACAACTTGTGGTGCGGGCGTCTCGTTTGCACATGCAGCCGGGACGGCCGCACCACAAAAACACGGAGTTAATGTTGGACAGGTACTGAGGACCGGCCGCTGGCTATATTTGGCCGACGCCCATTCTCGTCTTATAATGTTAATGGTGTCGGGGGATCAGATCTTCACGAAAATAGAGAGAATTATTGACCCTCGTGAGCAGCCTTTTCAACTTTTTTGGATCTCCGCTGTCGTCGCTTTCCAGCGGTACAAACCGCTGGCGGCTGGCGAATTGGTCAAAGCTTGTGCCCAAGATCGGCGCTCTGGAACCCGAACTCCTCAAGCTCAACGACGAGCAGCTTCGGAAGCGCAGCTTGTCGCTGCGCTATCGGGCGAAAAGCGGCGAGCCGCTTTCCAAGCTGCTGGTCGAGGCCTACGCCCTGGTTCGCGAGGCCGGCCGGCGGACCATCAACATGCGGCACTTCGACGTGCAGCTCCTGGGCGGCATCGCCATGTTCCGTAAGTCAATCGCCGAGATGCAGACCGGCGAAGGCAAAACCTTGGCCGCTACGCTGCCCATGTATCTTTATGCCCTGGTCGGCAAGGGCAGTCACTTGGCCACGGTGAATGACTACCTTGCCCGCCGCGACGCCGACTGGATGGCCCCCATCTATCGCGCCCTGGGGATGACCGTGGGCGTGGTAGAAACACAGATGTCCCAGGACGATCGCCGCAAGGCTTACCAGTGCGACGTGACCTACGGCACAGCCAAGGAGTTCGGCTTCGATTTCCTCCGCGATCGCCTCCTGCTGCGGCGGATCTCCGAAGGCCAAAGCGATCTATTGGGCGGAATGCTAGGCCATGGCAGCGAATCGAGCGAAAAGCCCGTGCAGGGAGCCGCCTACTTTGCCCTGGTCGACGAGGCCGACAGCATTCTGATCGACGAGGCCCGCACACCCTTGATCATCAGTGCCCTGCCGACCGAAGAACAGAAGTTGGAATTGGAATGCTATCGGTGGAGCGCGGCGGTCGCCAGCCAGTTCATCGACGAGGAAGACTACGAGTTCGACCACGAGAAGAAGACGGTCGAACTGACCCGCGAAGGGCGGCAAAAGGTCCGCTTGCTCGACAAGCCGTCGGAACTGGACACCATGGGCATGGTCAATATCTATCGTTTCATCGAGCGCTCGATCCTCGTCCAGCGGGAGTATAAGCTTGACCGGCAGTACGTTGTCCGCGACGGCGAGATTGTGATCGTTGACGAGTTTACCGGTCGCCTAGCCGAGGGCCGCAAGTGGCGTGAGGGCCTGCACCAGGCGGTCGAGGCCCGGCAGGGCGTCGAGGTCACCGTGGCTACGGGCCAAGCCGCACGGGTCACGATCCAAGACTTCTTTCTCCGCTACGAAAAGCTGGCCGGAATGACCGGTACGGCGATCGACTCCGCGGCTGAGTTGCGGCGGATCTATCGCTGCCGCGTGGTTCCCATTCCCACCAACCGGCCGGCCATTCGGCAGCGGCTCCGCACGCAGGTCTTCGGCACGGAAGAGGCGAAGTGGAAGGCCGTCGTGGAGGAAATCTGCCAGTTTCATGAAGAGGGCCGACCCATGCTAATCGGCACGCGATCGATCGATAAATCCGAGATCCTTTCCCGCATATTGACCGAGCGCGGCATCCAACACCAGGTGCTCAATGCCAATCACATTGCCGCCGAAGCCGAAATCGTGGCCCAAGCCGGCGCTCAGAGCAGGGTCACTGTTTCTACGAACATGGCCGGCCGTGGAACCGACATCAAGCTTGGCGGCGGCGTGGCCGAAATAGGCGGTTTGCACGTGATTCTCACGGAAATGCACGACGCGGCACGCATCGATCGCCAGCTCATTGGCCGCTGCGGCCGCCAGGGTGACCCCGGCACGTTCCGCCAATATCTGGCCTTGGACGACGATCTGCTCTTGGCTGGTCTGGGGCCTAAGAAAAGCGACCGGCTCGAGGCCTACGGCAAGAAGGCCACCAGTTCGCTCGATTACCTGAGCTATCTCTTCCGCCGCGCCCAGCGGCGGATTGAAGGCCGCCACTTCCGTCAACGCAGAGCCTTGATGTATTTCGAGAAAGAACGCAAAAAGATGCAGCAGCAGATGGGACAAGACCCCTATTTGGACACGCCGGGCGCGTGACGCGGATCACGCCTTAGAGAACGGAAATCATTCCGTTGCCTCGGGGGAGCCAATTGAATCCGAATGGCTGCAATGCTATACTTGATCAGTACATGCCTTTATGATGATCGGAGAAGGTTGCGAGGCGGGAACTTGCTATGACAATCGCTTTGGCTGATGCACTTCAACAAGTGAACCTTGAAGTGGGGCGTGTCTATCAATGTCGTATTGGAGGGCTTTTTGTCGAGGTTCGCGTTGAGTCGCGCGGTTTCGGGCCGTTGCCGACTCCGATCGAATCTTCAGACGTCATGCTTGATCCGTGGACGGACCTTCCGGTGCCAACGCCACAGCATATCCTTGAGGCGATGCCTGCAACTCCCATGCGTCCAGATGCTCCACTGATTCCGAGCGATAGTGTTCAATAATGATCTACTTGCCTCCCCCGCCGGATGCCCCGATCGACCAGGGCGATATCGTGGATGGGTGCCCGATCTTGCAGATCGCGCACTTCGATCTGCGGTCCCCCGATTCACCGAAGGTTGCATGTTCGCTCCACCGTGTTGTGGTGCTCACGCAAACATGCGACCTTGCCAATCATAGGACGCAACGAGTAGTCGCGGCGATTGTACATGACGCGCAGTTTCTGGTGGCGCATAATATTGTCAAGGCCGCTGATGTGCGCGGACCCATTCGCGCCGGTCGCGTCTTCGGCTGGTATTTCCTGCCCGCCGCGACTGAAGTTGAGTTGGAGGAGTCGATCGTTGATTTGAGGCAGCTCTTCACAATTCCCCTCGACGTGATTCTTGAACTCACGGCAGCAGGTAGGCGGAAAGCTCGCATTCAACCCTTGTTTCGCGAGCATCTGGCGAGGCATTTTGCGGACACTTACAGTCGAATCGGCCTTCCCGAACCGTACGAAACGCAGTAAGGATCGGCGCATCAATAACTATCGCAATTGTCGTCTTTTGCCCCGCGAAAGGCGGCACTTATTTATGCGCCGGTCCTAAGCAACCGATGGATCCGCTCGCATGCAGCCACTTGCAATTACATAGTACACAACGGAAGCCTGCGTCCGGTCCACCCCAAGGGCTTGAAGACCTATTCTCTCTCATCAGCTCAAAAGGCGGTCTTTCTCACGCCACCGCGTTGACCCCGGTCGTGCTGCCTTGTCCATCTTGCTGGCGCACCGCGGCAAATTTCTGTAGCCAGTTCAACCGCCCGACCAGCAGATCGATGTTGGGTTGCGCCGCCGCGGCATCGGGCGAGTGCGCGGCGGCGTCTTGGACCTTGGCAATCCGCTGCTGATAGAAATTCAGCAGATTCACCGACTCGTCGGGGCTGACGCCGGCGTTCTCCAGGTCGACGCGGATCGATGATAACTCCTGCATATCCTTCTGCGAGATCGTGCCCTTGTCGGACAGTTGCTGGATGAGTTTCGAGAAATCGTTGGGAGTGATGTCGGTCATGTCGTAGTGGGAGAGGATCTCCCGCATGGCGGCCGTGGGCGTGGGCGATAAGGTTTGATCGACCGCGGCCACTTTTCCCGCTACAGTTTTGACGGCGGAAGCGGCACTGCTCTTGACCTGTGAAGTCAGGTCGGTAATTCCGCTGAGGACATTGGGCACATTCATCGTTAATATCCTTTTCGAGGTTAATGCGACGACGATCGCCAAACTTTGCGGTACAGGACATAAAGAAACGTCGCCACCACAAATAGGGGAATCAGGAAAACCAGATAGACTCGTGCATAGATCAAGACCACGAGGCCGATCGGCAGGATGTACCAGCTCCAGCAGGGCAAGCGGTATAGGTCGGGCCAGGCCAGCCAAATAGCGCCCAATACCGCGCCAACCCGCAGCCCCATGGCTCCGGCCATTTGGTAGGAGGCCAGCGGCGGATACCAAGAGACGATCGCCGCCAATGCGAAGGAGGCCAGTGCGACGATTCCCATGATGTGGCGACGCACAAGCGGCCTCTAATGCGATTGGCGGAGGAATAGTTGTCGAGCACCGCCGACCGATTCGTACGTCCGGCCGGCAATGTTATTACGATCGTTGTCGATGGCGATCTGCGCAAGTTCCTGGCCGCATGGCGTCGGATAGCAACGCGTAATACATGCTTGGCAAAGGTTTCCCGGCTCGAATCCAATCGCCCGGGCTACCGCTTCTACCGGCAGATAACGCAAGGAATCGGCCCCCAGCCGCGCACCCATGCGGGCCTCAACCTCCGGCGTCAGTGGGCCGTCCTGAAGGAAATGGGCCGCGAACAACTCGCTGATCGTCGACATGTCGATCCCATAGAAACAGGGCGAAATGATCGGCGGGCAGGCCACGCGGACGTGGATCTCCCGCGGCAGACCCGTCTGCCGGATTCGCTGTAACAAGACCTTCAGCGTCGTTGCGCGAACAATAGAGTCCTCGACCAGAATCACCCGTTTGCCTTCGAGAACCTCGCGGAGCGGCGTGTACTTGGTCTCTGCCTTGCGTTTGCGATCGCCACTCCCTTCGATGAACGTGCGGCCGGAGTAACGGTTGCGAATCAGCCCCTCGACGCATGGAACCTTCAGCGCGTATGCCATTGCGTCGGCCGCCGCCTTGCTGGTGTCGGGCACGGGAACGACTACGGTGTCGTCGTCGATGGCGACCGTCTCCAACCGGGCCAATTCCTCGCCCAATGCCTTGCGGGCCAGATAGACGCTGCGACCGTCCAGCGTGCTGGCAACATTAGCGAAATAGACCCACTCAAAGAAGCAATGAGCACGTCGCGAGCCATGAGCAAAAGTCTGAATCTCCAATCGCCCATCGCTGATGATGATGGCCTGGCCCGGCGGCACCGGCTTGATGCTTTCCGAGGCAAAACCGAGGTTCATCAGGGCTACGCTTTCACTGGCTGCGGCAAATAGCGGACCTTCAACCGCATAGCACAAGGGCTTGATGCCGAGCGGATCGCGGGCAACAATCATATCGCCCAAGGCATCGAGGAAGACCATACTGTAGGCACCGTCAAACTTGGTGCCGATCTCTCGCATGGCATCGACCAGCGGCGGCTGCCGGTCGGCCGTCAGGGCCTGGCAAATCTGGTGCATGAAGACCTCGGTATCGGTCTCCCTTGCAAGATGGTTGTTGTCGTCGGCCAAAAGCTCAGTCCGTAGCTTCGAGTAATTCGCTAACTGGCCGTTGAATGCGAAGCTAAACCATTTATGCTTCTTGATGTGAGGTCGCTCGAAAGGCTGTGCGTAGTTGCGATCGTCTGCCCCGCAAGTGGCATAGCGGACATGGCCGATAGCGGCCCGGCCGTCGAATTCCTTCATCAGGTTCTCGTATTGAGCACGATGGCTCATGCGAAAAACCTCGCCAACCATGCCGACATCCTTATAGGTGCCGATAAACTGCTTGCGATGTGGGTGATAGGTCGACATGCCAGCCGCCAACTGGCCGCGGTTCTGGATATCCAACAACATCCGCGGCATGAGGCGCGACACGGCATCTGGCCCACAATCCGTGCATAACGGACTCACGCCCCGGCCAGGTAAGTGATAGATCGCGGCCACACCACATTCGTCGTGTAGTTCACTCATAACATTATCTTAAGGCTAAAATTCCATTTCCACAACCTACCGGCTTGGGGTCTGTCGATTTAATCGAAAAACCTTGTTGTGGCCGGTCTCCCGACCGAGCCGCACCGCCGACGGAAGGTCTCCCACTCACCGGGAGGCCTTCGGTCGGACGATTCGGCGGGGTCAAGAGACCCTCGCCGAACCTAGTTCTGGTTGGAGTTTCGAGTAAATCGACAAACCGCTTGGGGGGTGCCAAAGTTGGATTGGCTTTCTACGTTTGAAAAAAACGGGTATGCTGGAGAGTCCTTTTATGAAATTTCATTCTCTAACCCGATCATGACCGACGTACTGCGACAAGAAATTGCTGCTCTCGCCACCACGCTCGTCGTCAAAGTCGGCACACAAGTCCTGACCCGCGACGATGGCCAACTCAATCAGGCCCGCATCGACCAGCTTGCCCGGCAACTGCACGATGTGGTCGCCAGCGGCCGAAAAGTGGTGCTCGTCAGTTCTGGCGCGGTCGGCGCAGGAATGGGACGGCTGGGCATGGCTCAGCGACCTACCGATCTGCCGCGACTCCAGGCTGTCGCCGCCATTGGGCAAAGTCTACTGGTGGAGGCTTATGAGCGGGCACTTTCACCCTACGGCCACCACGCCGCTCAGGTATTGTTGACGGCCGAGGATCTTGAGCACCGTACACGGTATCTCAACGCCAGGAATACGCTCTTGACCCTGCTGGAACTCGGGGCCATTCCAATTATCAACGAAAACGACACGGTTTCCGTTGAGGAACTGCATACGACCTTTGGCGACAACGACCGGCTGGCTGCCATCGTTACCAACCTCATTCGGGCACCGCTCTTGGTGCTGCTTTCCGACGTCGATGGACTTTATGACGGTGACCCGCACCATGCTGGCAGCAAGATTATTCACACCGTCGAGCGGCTGGATCAATCGATTTATGACCTTGTCTGCGATAAAAGGGGTGGCCGGGGAAAAGGCGGCATGGCCAGCAAGCTGGAGGCAGTCCGGCTTTGCACCAGTGCCGGTGAAAACCTGATCATCGCCAGCGGCCGAGATCCCGAGGTACTGCCGAAAATTGTCGCCGGCGAGGTCGTCGGCACACTATTCCTTACGCAATGTCAGTCCCTGGCCGCCCGCAAGCGATGGATCGGGTTTACCGTGAAACCGCGGGGATTATTACAACTCGACGCCGGTGCCCAGGAGGCTATCCAACGGAAAGGTCGCAGCCTGCTGGCAGCCGGAATTGTGGAAGTCAACGGCCTTTTTGCCAAAGGCGACATCGTGGCCCTCCGCGGCACCGACGGAACGGAGATTGCCCGCGGGCTGACCAACTACGGCCACGAAGATCTCGTCCGAATCAAAGGTCTGCGAACCGGCCAAATCGCCGATGTTCTCGGCGAATGTCCCTACGAAGAAGTCGTCCATCGCGACAACATGGTGGTTACGAACTTAGTGGAGTAGTGGCCTCGCAACGCGACGTGCGGCAACTCTTATCCGACAAGGTCTCAGGCGATCTCGTGGGCCTCTGGCACCTGATTCCCGAAGACCTCCGCCTGGGCATAGGGGACTTGCTTTGCGGAGTCTTTATGAACGGTTACGTCTCACAGCGTGTTGACGTATTCAGCTAGATCCTCGATGTCCTTCGCCGAGAGTTTGGGTTTTTTGTCACCCTGCAGGCCATGCTGCCCTTTGGAAAGCAACTCGGAGATGGTAAGGTAATGTCCGTCGTGCATGTAGGGGGCCGTGCGCCAGGCCTCGGTCAGCCGGGGCGTGTTGAACTTATCGTTGGGTTTGTCGTACTTGTCCAGGCTGCCGACCGAGTGCGATTTCTTGTCGCAGTAATAGGGTGCCGGATGACACTCCGCGCAATTCAAGGCGGGGCTGAAGAAGAGTTCCTTGCCGTGCTCTGCCGCCGGGCCGAGCTTGCCATCGATCAGGTAAGGACTGGGCACGGGCTGCAACGACTTGAGATAGGCGTCCATCGCCAGGGCATCCTCTTCGGGACGGACGGCGAAGAGGATATGCGTGATACCCGCCCGCACGGCCGCGGCGGCGCTCTCGCGAACTCCCAGCGACATGGCCGGCCCGCCTTGGAAAACGTGCAACATGTTCCGCGTGTTCTTGGGGTTGCCGAGACCGTCGTTAGGCAGATCCCAGTTCAAACCGTCGACGCGGGCGTCGGGATGGCAACTGACGCAACTCTGCCAGTGCTGAAAACAGATCGTGGCGTCATTGAAGAGCATCTCGCCGCGCCGCTCCTGGGTCAGTTGCGGCTTAGGCCCCAAGGCAATCTGCGTGACCCGATTATTGGCCTGCGACTTCAGATCGACGACCGAAAGCGTATCGCTGAAGTACTCGGGCACATAGGCTCGATCGCCAACCACGGCCACCCCCCGCGGACCATTCCCCAGCAAACGCACGCGCTGCCGCAGCGAGGCAAGAAGCGAGAGGTCGTTGGGCACTTCGGCTGCTGCCGCCGGATTAAGCTGCGTCAGTTTGCCCATCAGTGCCGAGGCGTCGATCAGGCTAAGTTCGTGGGTTCCGGCGTGGGTCACAAAGATCGATTTGCCGTCGCCGCCGATCGTCACGCCCCAAGGCATGGCCGCGCCCAGATCGACATCGTCCAAGAGAATCGTATTGAGCAGTCGCCGGGCCGGGGCATCGATGATGCTCATGGCATTCGTATTGACCCAACCCCGTTCCAGTTGCGTAGCCGGCAATTCGTAATGTGAAAGAATATGCACCACATAAACATAGCGGCTGTCGGGCGAAACGACGATGCCGCGGACGCTGGAACTGCCGTTGGGTAGACGAATCGCCGTAACCTGGTTGCTTACCGTGTCGATCGCACTGATATTTGCCGCCACATCGTAGCTATCGGCCTGATCCAGCGGAAGGTGATTGACCACAAAGACCGACTTGCCGTCGGGTGTGATCGCAGCCGCGTAAGGCTCGCGCGTCACCGCCACGCGCGCGACCTGTTTATGGCCGGCGGTCTCGATCACCGAGACCTCGTTGTTAAAACGATTGCAGATATACAGCCGCGTACCGTCGGGCGAGACGGCCACGCCGTGCGCCGTATGGCCGGCGGGGATCGAATCGACGATCTTCCCCACCGCCGTATCGATCACCGCGACCGTGCTCTTGACCGCGCCGCAGGTGATGTAAAGCCTCGCGCCGTTGGAACTCAGCGCAAGCGCGGTCGGCTCGGCTGGCAGGGCGATAGTCTGCGCGACCTTGCCACTGGCTATATCAAACAAGGCAAGCTGCCGGGCGTCGGCCAAGCCAATGTACAGCGTCTTGCCGTCCCGCGATGCCGCAATCGCATCGGGGCCAAGATAGTTTCCCGCCACGGCCGGAGCACAAAAGGCCGTGGCGACAATCGCGGTGAAGGCAATGCGGAGAATTTTGGGGCAGATTTTCATCGGTGGATACCGCAAGGTGATGGTTGTCCGTTCGCCGAATTTGTCCCGCTGGGACAGTTGGTAATAGCTCAGCAATTACAGCTTTGCCTTGGGGTTGGAGAGCCTCAGTCCAGCCATGTCGTGATAGGTGCCGTACTCAGTGACCAACGCGCCTTCGGGGCCGGCGACCATGAAGTGCCAGGCCTCGCGGCGATTCAAATCGCCGACTTCATCAATCTTCAAGGGCTTGCAATGCCGCGACTTGACGATGTCGCGCTGGCTAGCCGGGATCTTCGTGAGGAACTCCGGGGTCGGATCGCCTTCGCCAAAGGTGTAGATCATGCCCTGCCGCGGCTGCCACGATTCCATCTTGGCCGGCCCCTTGTCGGTGGGCAGGTGCTGATGCTCGGGAATCATCTGGCCGGGGAGGAGATAGATCTCGTGGCCGAAGTAGCAAAAATCCTGGCGGTTGAGCCAGAAGATGCCGGCCATCCCCACGTTGGCGTAATCACCGAGATGGAAATCGAGCACCCACATCCCCTTTCGGAGGGTCTCGGAGATGGGATAGCCGAACCGCCGGAACATGTCGAAGTAGGCCTCCTTGGCCTTGTCGGCCTGGAACTCTCCGGCCGCATTGTAAAAGTCGGCGTTGGTGTAGGTTTTGATAGGCTTGGCTTGGGCTTCGACCTTCGGCGCGACGTCGATCTCGGCTGCCTTCAACCCGCTGCCCATCTGGCTTGCCAAGGCCGCGCCGGCTGCCACTGCCGTACCGGAAATCAAATCTCGACGGCTCAATCCACGTTTTGATCCTGAACTCATTGCACTTGCTCCTGGGGGTAAAAGTGAACTACTTAATAACAATCTGCTCGTCAATTTCCACGATGATCCGGAAACCGACGTTGAATACGTGCTGCCATGGCTGGTACTGCATGCGGTACGAAGCGGTGGCCCGATAGGGTCTATCATACCATGAACCGCCGCGGACAACCTTCGTGCCGGCCGCAGCGGGGTCATCGCGGCCGTCGCCCGAATTATAAGGATACGGCCGGTACGCCGTGCGTGTCCACTCGGCTGCATTGCCGATCATGTCGCGGAGTCCCCAGGCGTTGGGCTGATAACGACCCACGTTCGTCGTGACCATCGCCCCATCGTTGACCGTTTCAATCCGCGGATGCCAGTGCGGCGAGTCGCGCGAAGCGAGATGGCCCAGCGAGGCATCCGCCAGGTTGGCGAAGCGGCCGAAGTTGGCCGACAGGTCGCCATAATACGTTGCCGAGTCCGTACCGGCCCGAGCCGCCCATTCCCACTGGGACTCGGTCGGCAGGTCCGCCCTGCGACCAGCGCGAGAAGAGACCCACTGGCAGAAATCGACCGCCTCTTGCCAGGTGACTCGCACCACCGGTTGCTCGGGTCCATTGACCGCATGACCGCGATGCCCCTGGTCCTTGTTCGTCATGCTGATGTATGCGCTGTCGTGCTTGGCATCGAAAGCGGCAAACTGGGCGTTGGTAATCTCCGTGCGGCTCATATAGAATGGACGACCGATCTTCACGCGGGCTGGCGGATACTCGTCGTCAGCTCCGCTGGCACTGCCCATGACGAATTCACCGGCGGGAACCAGCGCTAATTCGATCGGTGCGCCGGACGGCAGTTCCAACTTTAAGGTCGGCGGCAATTTCAGGGCCTTCTGCCGCAGGGCGGCCTCGGACGCATCGAACGGCCAACCGCTGACGACTGGCGGCTTGGCATCGCGTTTCGCCGGGGGCGCGGGATCGACGAAGGCCACCGGGCCATTCTTTAGTTCCGAACCTTCAAAGAACGACGGCAGAATTGCCTCAGGATCCTCTGGCCGGTTGGCGTAGAGCGTACGCATTTCCAGCCGCCGCTGCATGACGGGTGTCGTGCGGGCGTGTTCGTGCCAGGTGCCTTGGTCGGGCACGTTCAGATCGATCCAGGTGATCAAACGGTCCCAGCTTTCGTGGTCGAGCTTGACGTTGTGGTGCCCTTTCTCCAGGAGCTGCACCAGCTCACTTGTGCTGGCGTGCCATTCCATCGGCTTTTGCAGGTGATAGTCGCTCTCCGGACCGGGACGGCGGACAAAGGGATGCAGCGCGACATACGAAGGGGTGAAATTACGGAAGTGGCTATCGCCGGCCACGCGCAGGTCGGGCGGACTCGTCTTTCCGCCTTGGTGGCAGCCGACGCAATTCCTGTCCAACACCGGCTGCACTTCGCGCTTGAAGCTCATGCCTCGCGGCGGCCCATACCACGGCTCGATCGTTGACGGCTTACGCAGCACGGCCAGGCTCGGCTTGCGCGTGGGCGCGCGGTTTTGGCTCTCGTGGCAACCGATGCACGAGACGATCTCGCCTGGCATGGCAGTGAACCAACTCCGCATCACCGCCACCGCCTTGCCGGCGGCATCCAGCGGCTGCACGGCCAGCGGCGTGTTGGCCGGGGCCTTGAAACTCACGGAACCGTCGCTATCGACCGGCACCGTACCCCAGATTCGGCGGCCGTCCCAAGGCCCGTCGATGCCGATGTTGATATGCCCACCCATGCCCGGATAGGCGTAGTGCAACTCATAGATCCGCAGCTTCTTTACCGTGCCGCGCGGAACACCTTGCATACCCTCGCCAGCGTAAATGTCCGAAATATGCACGACCGCCTGGTCGCTCTTCAAATTGACGCGGTCGGCAATCGCGGGCGGAGTGGCCGTCTTGCGGAGCGGCACCGGTTCCAGCATCGCATAGCCGGGCTCTTCCTTCAGCAACACGAAGTTGTCGAACGTATCGACGAGGTAAATGCCCCAATGCGAGCTCGGTGTCGGCTTGCAGGAAACGAGAAAATACTTCTCGCTGAGCGGATAGGGATGGAGGAATTTGGGCCACGAGTCGTTGACCAATTGGTCGCGAATGAGCGGCTCGACTTTCTGCTCGAAGCCGGGTATCTTCTGCACGGCTCCCTTTGATTCGTAACGCCCTAAAGCGGGATCGAAGACTACCAACTCACCCATCCGCTGCACACCGTGGTGGCCGGAGATAATCGCGACAACCTTCGTCGGGTGGCCGGGAATGGGCCGGGCGTAGAACGTCGAGTTCGGCCAATAGGAATTGCTGTGGTAATAGGCGGCCTGGTTCGTGCCGTCGGGATTCATCGTGAACAATAGTCGCGTGAAGTAGTGCGGCGTATCGGAATATTCCCAGCGAGTATAGAGGACGCGGCCGTTGTTGAGCACCGTCGGACACCAATCGTGGTCCTGATCGAAGGTGAGTTGGCGGACGTTCTTCCCGTCGGCGTCCATGATGAAGAGGTTCGCCACCTTGTCGCCACCGCCCACGCATGGCACGCCGTGGAAACAGCGGCTCGAGCAGAAGATGATCCGCCCGTCCGGCAAGTAGCAGGGATCGTAGTTATCGCCGTCGACCGGATCGTCGGTGCTCACCTGACGAAGCTCCTGGCCATCGACGCCCAATTCATAAATCTGCCAGCGGCCCTTGGGATTGGGCATCGAGAAAATCATTTTCGTGGCATCGAAATGTAATTCCACGTCGCCCACGAACGCGCTTTTCTCGGGTTGAAAGAGGGTGGTGATCTTGCCGCCCGGACGGACCGGCGAGAGCACGGCAATCTGATTGTCGTAGCCGTGCGCGCCCATCGAGCAGTTGCCTTGCCAGTTTTGCGGCAGGCCCATCCGGCCTGCCTGGCGGCGGACCAAGAGCAGTTTTTCAAAATCCAGGAGCGGGTTAGCCAGCAGGGCCTCGCGCCGCAGAACCTCGATCTTGGCCGCCAATGCCAAGCTGTTTTGTACGATCTTGGGATCGCCGCCACGCAAGGCGGTATCCATCGTGGAGACATCCTTCTCGTAGTCGGCCGCCTGCTTCAAAAACTCCTTGCTGCGCGGGTAGCGGTCGCCGAAAGTCGCGGCCAGATCCTCGATGGCCCGCTGCAATGCCTTGATGTTGGACCGCTTGAGTTCTTCATGGGGACCGGCGATCGCAGGTCGCGCCGCAAGGCAGAGAGAAAAACAACCGGCAAACACGACACCCGACCGAATCACTTCAGCAAGTTTCGACATGGAATCACGGCGTTTCTAGGGCAGGAGGGACAGACCGAGAAAATCCTTCTTTTTGCAATCAAACCGGGAACTCCGGGGGCTAGCTCTTGGCGAAAATAGGTGGAGTTGCCGGATCTTTTCCAGGCTGGCGGGGGGAATGGGTTTGGTAGGGCGACATGGAGGGGCGGTTCTGCCGAACCGATTTCTCCGTAGCGAATACTTATCTTAGCAGGTAGCTAGCAGAATTGCTACAAGAATTCGGGAAAAAATCGAAATCCGGGTGGGGCGATAATCAGGGGGCTTCAAAGGTGGCGGTATACTTCGGAACGGCACTGAATCCTGTCCCTCCCTTGCTTCTCGTGCGCCGTTTCACGATAATCAGGTGCTTTCCCGCCTTTCCCACCGAGAGGAAGACTATCATGGTTATGAAGAAGCTTATTAATGATCCGGCCAATATCACGGCCGAGTTGCTCGAAGGATTTACCCTGGCTTATGCTGAGAGAGTGAAGCTGGAATCTGGCAAGCTTGTGGTTCGTACCCTGCCAAAGGTGGCGGACAAGGTCGCCCTGGTCACTCTTGGCGGCGCGGGACACGAGCCGGCCCTGAGCGGTTTCGTAGGCGAGGGCATGCTCGACATCAGCGTCGTGGGCGATATTTTTGCCGCTCCGGCCGCGCCCAAAGTCTTTGAGGCATTGAAGAAAGCAAATCGCGCGGCGGGCGTACTCTTGGTCATCCTGAACCATGCCGGCGACGTGATGAGCGCGAATATCGCCATGGAAATGGCGAAAAAACAGGGACTCAACGTCCGCACCCTGCTGACTCACGAAGACATCGCCCCAGGAGCCAACGCCCCGGCCGCCGAACGCCGCGGTCTGGTCGGTTGCATCCCTCTCTATAAGATCGCCGGAGCCGCTGCGGAAGAAGGAAAGAGCCTCGATCAGGTTTGTGACATCGCGGAGCGATTTAATTCCCAGATGGCCACGCTTGCTGTCGCCGTGAAGTCCGCCACGCACCCCTCGACAGGGCAGTCAATCTTTGAACTGCAAGACGACCAGATGGAGATCGGCATGGGCCAGCATGGAGAGCCGGGCACGGGCCCCTCACGACTGATGACCGCCGACGAAACGGCCCAGGTGATGCTCGATCGGCTTCTGGCCGCGGTCGATGCCCGCTCCGGCGATCGGTTGCTCGTAATCCTTAACGGCGCCGGTGCTACAACGCTCATGGAGTTGTTCATCGTCTACCGGGCCGTGCATCGCCTCCTCCGCCAGCGCGGCATTGAGCCTGTCTCTCCGCGGATCGGCGAGTACCTGACCGTGCAGGAGATGGCCGGCTTCCAGATGTTCGTGGCCAAGATGGACGACGAACTAATCCGCCTCTGGAACGCCCCGTGTGACACACCCTATTTGACGGTCCGATAAGAAATAACCACCATGCCCAATATCACCTCGACCGATCTTGCCAAAATCCTGCAAAGCGGCGCAGCGCGCGTGAAAGAGAACCATGAACTCCTCTCGCGGCTCGACGCAGCCACGGGTGATGGCGACCATGGCGTGACAATGAACCGTGTCGCCGATGCGATCATCGAGTCGGTTTCGGACTGCCAATCGCTGGGTATTGGCCCCTTGTTGGAGCAGGTCGGCTGGAATGTGATGTCGGTCGATGGCGGATCGACCAGCCCCCTGCTGGGATCCTTCTTCATGGGCATGTCCGAAGCGGTGGGCGGCAGCGAGACGCTCGACAGTCGCACCTTGGCCACAGTTTTTGAAGCTGGCCTGGCGAAACTGCGTACACTAACGCAGGCCCAAGTTGGCGACAAAACAATGGTCGACGCTCTCGTGCCGGCCATCGAGGCTTTGCGCCAAGCGGCTGATGCTAACGCGGAACCGTCCGCCCTTTTTGCTCAAGCGGCAGACGCTGCCCAGCGCGGCGCGGAGAAGACCAGTGAACTTCAAGCCCGCTTCGGCCGTGCTCGGAATCTCGGTCCGCGGACGATCGGCCACGTCGATCCTGGCGCCACGTCGATTGCACTGTTCTTCGCCGGCTTCCACGACGGGGTGACGTAGTGTCTCGGTCGTCTGGCCGTTGGCGTCGGTCTCGCTCGTCTTGCGGCCCATCAAGTAAAACCGTGGTTTGCACACTGAAAAAGACCCTGTCTTCTGAACCCGGACAACCCTACCACCAGATAGAGTGGAAAAGGCGACTTTTGTGCCACCATGGGCGTGCCAGGCGATGTCGATTTTCTGAGTGTTTTAGGCCATTTTTGCCACCATTGGTGTATCTATTGTAGTTCGCACGAGTGAATGACACCCACGAAAACAGGGAGAATAACGAGGCATCAGCTCCTTTAGACATACAGAAACCACCTGTTTAGGGCGGCCCATTATCTGCACCATTTCGCACATTCCGGACCACTTCCGTCTCATTTCCGTCCCGCTGCGTCACCTGCGACTCCCCTCTCCCCTTCTGGGAGAGGGGCAGGGGGTGAGGGCTTTTCGCACGGCCCCAGGCTCCTTCCATCCCCTTTTCCGGACCGTGTAGGGAAATCGCTCCGCGGCGTTCCTGATCCAAGGTGGAACCAGTTCATGCCCGCGGCCAACAATCTTACCAAATTGTCAAAGAGCAACCCTTGGGCCGTCTCGCGCCCAAAGCGGCCTGCACGATTTCCGCTCCTTCATCTCATTACACAATACGCAGCCCACTCGCCACACGGCTAATAAATCGGGAGAATTCGGTGGGTAATTCGCAGGACACAATCCCGCCTGCTTGTGGTCCGTGCTTCACCCTACGTCGCCATGCACCGCCGCCCTTCACGACCCAGCAGTGAGAGTATAAATCGTTATCAGTAAAGGAGTTACGGCATTCAGGATAGGTCGTCGAGGGAATTCTTCCAGCGGTGCGGCTCAAACAGTTTTATGACTGCTAAAGCTGTAATATATATTAGCTATTGACTTATCATTCCCCTCTAGTAAAATTGTCCTCGTTCTCACCCTTGCCGAAGCTGCCGCTGATCTGGTCCGATGCACGATCTCGCAGCCATCGTGCCTTGGAAGGATGATGTCATGCGAAAGAGTCGCACCCCGTGGAATCGCTTTTTGGCCAGTATTGGCCTATTCCTGTGGACCCGACGAACATAATTGCGCCGGCCAGTTGAAGGACCGTGGTATTATCAACGACAACCGCTAGTCTTTCGGAGAACTGTGATTTCACAAACACCCCTTGATGATGAGATTGCATCCCTGGAAAGCAGACTTTTGTTACTGCCTCCTCTCGCAGTTGCGATCCACGCTGCAAGTTGCAGCGAACGTCTCATCGCTTTCTACAAGGCGTTTTGCGAAAAGGATCGCTGTGGAGATTTTGATGCCGTCAGACTTGCGTTGGATCGGATTTGGGACTTCTTGCTCGGGAATTGGGCTTCAACTGATGGGTTGCACACGTTATTGGAGGAGGTAAGTCGCCTGACACCTGATGTAGATAGATTTGATTCGATTGAAAGCTCTGTTGCTCAAGATGTTTGCGTGTGCCTTGACTCTGCGGTACGGCGGTGCCTCCATGAAGAGGAGACCTTAAGGCCAAATGCTGTCGAGTACGCGTTGGGGACCCTGCGAAGCATCGTTTGCGTTATGGAGACGGGCTGCCTTGATTTGGGAGACTCTACGGAGAGCTTAGCCTTCGAGAGCAAGTTGCTGAGCCACCCCTTGATAGCGAGCGAGTTGCGCTGTCAAAAGGAAGATTCGGACGACCTGAGACTCACTATTGATCGGCCAGGTAAAATAGTGGCGCATATTCGTCGCAGATCTATAGCCAACCAGATTGATTCAACTAGGGTTCTTCAAGAGTTGTTGTGAAAGTTGCAATGTTTGACGCCGCAACATTCCCTCGAACCCCGAAGCTCTTGGCAAGTATCTGGTATAATGGCAGCCAAGGAGAGCAGGGTCAGACCTTAAAAGTTAACTTTCGCAACACGGCGGTCAGCGGTTCTTCCACGTCATGGTGGCCGTCGCGGACCGCTGCCCAGCTACTCGTGGACGTACGACTCGCTGGGGAACATGGCCACCGCGACCAATAATAGCGATGGTACGGTCACTTACAACAGCGACTCGACCGGTCAATTGCTGACTGCCAGCGGCGGATCGCCGAGCGAGTCGTATTCCTACGATACCAACGGCAACCGCACAAACACCGGCTACATGACCGGCGCGAACAACCAACTTCTTTCCGACGGCACCTTCAACTACACCTATGATGCTGAAGGAAACCGCACCCGTCGCACGCGGATTTCCAACGACCCGGCCGACGATTACGAGACCGATTACGCCTGGGACAACCGCAACCGGTTGACCTCCGTGACATTCAGGAACAACAACAGCGACGTGACCAAGACGGTCGCGTACATCTACGACGCCTTCAATCGCTGGATCGGCGAGACGATTGCGGTGCCGGGCCAAGCCTTGCAGCAGACTCGCTTCGTCTACGACGGCAACCAGATCGTCATGCAGTTCGACAAGGCGGGGAGCGGCAATTTGGCCGCTACTGACCTCTCGCATCGCTACCTCTGGGGTCCGGCGGTGGATCAACTCTTGGCGGACGAGCAAGTGAGCAATGCCGACCTATTGGTTTGGACGCTCGGGGACAACCAGAACACGATCCGCGACCTGGCGACCTACGCCAGCGGTGCGACGACGGTGGCGAACCATCGGGTGTTCTCGGCGTACGGCCAGTTGATGAGCCAGACCAACGCCTCGGCGGCCGATTGCCTCTTCGGCTACACCGGCCGGCCAATGAGTCGCTTTAGCACGGACCCCACGACCGGCGCGGTCACCGGGATTCAGAACAACGGCAACCGCTGGCACGAGGCAGTGACCGGTAGGTGGCTGAGCGAGGACCCGATTGGGTTTGCCGGCGGGGACGCGAACTTGTATCGGTACTGCGGCAACTCCCCGGCGAAACGTTCGGATCCTTTCGGTCTAGCCGCGATTTACGAAGGCTATTCAGGAAGTTACAGTGTCGGGCCGTTTTCATTCAGCCAATCGGTTGGCTTCGTTCACATCGGGCAGGACTGGTGGACTTATGAGACGACGGGACTTGGCTTGGGTCTTGGAGTGGGAGGCATCAGTGGGGTAACCGGTGGTGGAACAAATGCGCAACAAATTGGCGATTTTGGGGGGTTTGCCCTACAGGGTAGTGTCTATGCCGGAATGGGAATTGCCACCGGCGGAGATTTCATTATTGGGCCTAGTCAGATCGGCGGTGATATTACAAGGGGGATTGGCGACGGAGGTGGTGCCTCGGTTAGCGTGACGCACACGTCCGTGCAGAAATGCGAACGCACCTCGCCGCCAGAGCCTCCCGTTCCCCAAGCAAAATGGACCCCGAGCTCAACAACCCCGGTTTGCCCGCCAGACGCGGCTGGACAGGGGGTGAAAGGGACTGCACTTGGCGATCGTTCAGGTAATGCGATGAACGCGAAGGATGCTTGGAAAAAGTACGGCCCGCAACCCCAACCCAATCCCTACGCGCCCCGACCGGCTCAACTCAGTGAATAGTAGCGCACTTCCTCGTTTCCGTCAGGGCGTTCGCAACACGGAATCTACGATCAAGACAAGTGAGCGTGAACGCAATGTGGTCGCGGCGGCGAATCGGTAATATATTGACGAGAGTCGCTACGGGATTTTCATTTTCAATCAATGGGAGTGAACCATGAAGAAGCGCGTTTTCTTGGTAGTTGTGGCGTTGCCGGGACTATTGGCGGTCGCGATTGCTTCGGCTGCCGCGGAACCGAAGTCAGCGGCCGAAGCCTACGAAAAGGGCAAGTCTTACTTCGATAAAGGAGATTTCGACGCGGCTATTGTTGCCTACACCGAGGCCATTCGGCTGGACCCAAAATTGACCGGTGGTTATTACGGTCGGGGCACAGCCTACTGCAACAAGCGCGAATACGACAAGGCAATTGCCGATCTGACCGACGCGATTCGGCTCAACCCGGAAGACGCCAAGGCATATAACAACCGGGGCGCCGCCAACGGCAGCAAGGGCAAATACGACAAAGCGATTGCGGACTACACCAGGGCAATTCGCATCAACCCGAAATTTATCCGCGCCTATTGCAATCGGGGCGACGCCTACTCGCAGAAGGGCGACAACGACAAGGCCATCGCCGACTACTTGCAGGCCATCAGCCTCGATCCAAAATGCACCATTGCGTATTGTGGCCTTGGTATGGCCTATGAGGACAAGGGCGAACACCAAAAGGCAATTACGGAGTACTGCGAGGCCATCCGATTGGAGTCGAAAGACGCCAGTGTCTACTACAACCGGGGCATTGCGTATGGCAACAACGGCGAGCACGACAAGGCCCTTGCCGACTTCAGCGAGGCCATTCGGCTGAATCCGAAACACGCCGATGCCTATAACGACCGGGGCTTTGCCTACACCAACCAGGGCGAACGCGATAAGGCCATTGCCGACTACAGCGAGGCCATTCGGCTGAATCCGAACCACGCCGATGCCTATTGCGACCGGGGCGATGCCTACAGCAACCAGGGCGAACGCGATAAGGCCATTGCCGACTACAGCGAGGCCATTCGCGTAAACCCGAAATTTGCTAGTGCATATTACAATCGGGGGCTTGCCTACGAGAAGGAGCGTGAATACGACAAGGCGGTCGCCGACTCCACCGAGGCAATTCGGCTCATGGCCACTGGGCTGTCAGGGCAATTTAGAAATGTCACATCGCTAGCAACTTAGAAATGTCATACCGCTGACGTTTCTTCGGGCACTACGGGAAAGTTGCGTTTGAGCGAAAAAGGGCTTCCCAGGCTG
>Ga0118677_10001793_pt1 | contig 44704 bp, 41 predicted proteins | sample AliMusrvi5mmetaG_FD_86154 | JGI IMG/M metagenome (GOLD analysis project Ga0118677, IMG submission 86154) | reverse complement strand
ACGCGAGGCCAGGATACCGCGCGCACATTCGTGAAAACCGCCGGAGCCGTCGCGCAGCAGCGCACCGGATTTACCGGGTATGCGGCAATCGGGAATCGTCGCGATCCGTCGTTCCTCCACCACCCGCACCGGCGCCGGCTTGGGGGCGACGTTGGCGGAGGGATGCATGATAGGCGGAGTGAGGGGAGGCGCTGGTGAGGTGGCCGATGATTGCTGTACCGGCCGCGGATACCCCGTCCAGTAGCGCGCGGCGCAAATCGAGCCATGCTGGAGCACGCTCCACACGGTATCCACCACGACACCCTCGTGGTCCATAAACATCAAAGCATCGTAGAGATCGAGGATGCCGTTGTTATTGACGTCCTGGAAGATCACCGAGGAATGGGTGTAGGAGCCGATGGCATCGATATCCACGATCAGCAAATCCCCCACGTTTACCGACGGATTGCCGGCCTGTCCGAAATACATCAGCACCGGTTCCCCGGTTTGCACATCGACCAGGCGATCATGGATATCGCGTTTGAAGCGGAACGGCAGGCGCGGTTGGGTATACGCCGGGTCGGCGCCCAGGCTTTGCGCACTGGCATATGGTTGTTGCGTCAACCCGGCCGCACGGGCGGCGCCGACAATGACATCGGCGCAATCGGCGCCAACAAACAGTTCGGTCTGATGCTGGGAAACCGGCTTGCCGTTGCTCCCATACAGCCAGGGAACCGTTCCCTGAAAGGCGCCCAGGTAGGAGATCAGCAAATCGGGATGGGTGGACCGGCGGCTGACGCGATGCACGGTGGAGACAATGCCATGGCGATAGCAGGCATCCGGCCCGGTATAGGATAACGAACTGATGGAGTGGGGATTCAACATGCCGGGTGTCGAGAAGGTTTGGTGCGTACCGTCCACGTCCGTGGTCGCCTCAATGCGAAAGTGCATCGTGCCCACCGGCAGATACCCGGCGGCGATCCATCCGGCGGCAGCTCCAGCAACAACTCCGTGCTGGTGACCGGCACCGGCTCGGTCTGGAACAATACCACCAACCTCTATGTCGGTTACGCTGGTTCCGGCAACAACACGTTGACGATTGCCAACAGCGGTACCGTGTACAATGCCACCGGCTACATCGGCTTCACCAATGGTGCCAACAATAACGCCGTCCTCGTCACCGGTGCCGGCAGTGTCTGGAATAACAGCACCAACTTCTATGTCGGTTACGCTGGTTCCGGTAACACGCTGACGATTGCCAACAGCGGCACCGTTTTCAGTGCTAGAGGCTATATCGGCTTCACCAACGGTGCCAACAACAACGCCGCGATCGTCACCGGTCCCGGCTCCGTTTGGACCAACACCGACAACCTTTACGTTGGCTACTACGGTTCCGGCAACACGCTGACCATTTCCAATGGCGGCACCGTGTTCAATGTCCAAAGCAGCATCGGCTTTCGAACCAACTCCAGCAACAACACCGTCACCGTCACCGGCGCGGGCAGCGTCTGGAACAACAGCGACAACCTCGACATTGGCAGCTACGGCTCCGGCAATACGCTAATCATTGCCAGCAGCGGTACAGTAGTCAACACCACCGGCTCGATCGGCTATTGGGCTGGCGCCAACAGCAATGCCGTCCTCGTCACCGGCCCCGGTTCCGTCTGGAACAATAGCAGCGATCTCCATGTCGGTTACGACGATAACTTTGGCAACAGTTTGACCATCAGCAATGGCGGCCAAGTCTTTGCCGGTGCGGGATTCATTGGTAGTTACAGCAGTAATTCCCATAGCAATTCGGTTCTGGTCACCGGCCGGAACTCCATCTGGAATAATAGCGGCTCATTGTGCGTCGGCGAAGACGGTTTTGGCAACACGTTGACCATCGCTGCCAGCGGCACGGTGTTCAACACCGACGGCTACATCGGCTTTTACGACGGTGCCAGCAATAACGCCGTCATCGTCACCGGTGCCGGTTCCGTCTGGACCAACAGCAGCGACCTCGTCGTCGGCTTACTCGGTTCCGGCAACACGCTGACCATCGCCAACAGCGGCACGGTGTTCAACACCGACGGCTACATCGGGATTTATGCCAGCAATAACGCCGTCATCGTCACCGGTGCCGGTTCCGTCTGGAGCAATAGCAGCGATCTCGCTGTCGGCTTACTCGGTGCCGGTAGCACGCTGGCCATCACCAACGGCGGCACGGTGTTCAACGCCACCGGCTACATCGGCTTCACCAACGGGGCCAACAACAACGCCGTCGTCGTTACCGGTGCTGGTTCCGTCTGGACCAACAGCGGCGATCTAAATATCGGCTACTACGGCTCCAGCAACACGCTGACCATTGCCAATAGCGGCACCGTGTTCAGCGTCGGCGGCTACATTGGTTCCAACGGCAACAATAACGCCGTTCTCGTCACCGGCGCAGGCAGCGTCTGGAATAACAGCACCAACCTCTATGTTGGTTACGCTGGTTCCGGCAACACGCTAACCATTTCCAACGGCGGCACCGTGTACAATGCCACCGGCTACATCGGTTTCACCAACGGTGCCAACAACAACGCCGTCGTCGTTACCGGTGCTGGTTCGGTCTGGAGCAACAGCATCGAACTCTACGTCGGCTACAACGGTTCCGGCAACACACTCACCATTTCCAACGGCGGCACCGTGTTCAATAACGGTGTCAATATGGGTGCGATGATCGGCGTCGGGCGCAATGGCGGGAACAACGCCGTCACCGTCACCGGTCCTGGTTCTGTCTGGAACGACAATGGCGACTTATGGGTCCAAAGTCACAGCAACACACTGACCGTTAGCAGCGGTGGACACGTATACAGTGATGATGGCATCATCGATGGAAATGTCGCTGTCGTCACCGTCACCGGTGCCGGCTCCGTTTGGAGCAATAGTGGCGACTTATGGTTCGGTTTTTGGAGTTCCGGCAATACCCTGCTCATCACGAATGGCGGCACCGTGGATAATGGTACGAACTATTGGGGCGCTGTCATCGGCCTCAACGGCAACAACAACGCCGTCATTGTTACCGGCTCCGGCTCCAGTTGGAGCAACAGCGGCAACCTCTACCTCGGCGACTATGGTGGCTCAAGTAACACGCTGACGATTGCCAACAGCGGCACCGTTTTCAACGCCAGCGGCTACATCGGCAATTTCAATGTTGACAACAACAACTCCGTGCTCGTGACCGGCACCGGTTCCGTCTGGAGCAACAGCGGCGACCTTTACGTCGGCAACTCCGGCTCCAGCAACACGCTGACGATTGCCAACGGCGGCACAGTGTTCAACAACTACAGCTACATCGGTAATTCCAACGGCGCCAACAACAATGCCGTCACCGTCACCGGCCCCGGTTCCGTCTGGAACAACGGCTTAGACCTCTACGTCGGCTACCTCGGCTCCGGCAACAGCCTGACCATCACCAACGGCGGCCGAGTGAACAGCTACGGGAATATTGGGATCGGTTACTTACCTGGCGCCAACAACAATGCCGTCACCGTCACCGGGACCGGCTCGATCTGGATCGCCACCGGCGACATCTACATCGGCGCCAGTTACAGCAACACGCTGACCATTGCTGACGGCGGCAAGCTGTACGGTTTTAACGGCTTCATCGGCTGTTATTCCAGTGTCAGCAGCAATAACGCCGTCCTCGTCACCGGGGCCGGCTCCCTCTGGCGCAATAGCTACAGCGAGCTCTACGTCGGCTACAGCGGTTCCGGCAACAGTTTGACAATCGCCAACGGCGGTGAGGTGGACACCGAACTTGATGGCTCCATTGGCTGCTCAGCCGGCGCCAATAACAACACCGTCCTCGTCACCGATACCAACTCCGTCTGGAAGAACAGCGGCGATCTCTACGTCGGCTACTCCGGTTCCGGCAACACGCTGACGATTTCCAACGGCGGCACGGTGTATAACACGGACGCCTACATTGGCTACAATACCAGTGCCAGCAACAACACGGTCACCGTCACTGGGACTGGTTCGACTTGGAGCAACAGTGGCGCGTTATGGGTGGGTTTGAACGGCGGCAACAACCAACTGAACGTCCTCAGCGGCGGCACAGTCAAGGCCGGGTACCTGACGGTGAACAACGGCACGCTGTACATTGACCAACAGGCCACTGTCCATGTCAGCAATAATTACACGCAAACCGTCAACGGCACCTTGAAGCTGGGTATCGGTGGCACCTTGACCAGCCAGTATGGTTACCTCACCGTGGATGGCATCGCCAGTATCACCGGCACTGTGTTTGCCGTCCGCGCCAACAGCTACATGCCCAGCGTTGGCCAGACCCAACAGATCGTGCAGGCCGGTTCAGTGACCGGCACGTTCGGCACCATCACCAACGATTTCCCGACCACGTTGAAACCGCAATTGCTCGTCATCGGTGGCTTTGTTGACCTGACCTGGACCGGCGCGACAGGAACTGCATTTTCGCAATTGGCGAATCTGACACCAAACCAACAAGGCGTCAGCAAGGCGATTGATAACAGCAGCAATAATCCACAGATGGCTCCCTTGATTGCTTATCTGTCGGGAAAGTCCAACAGTGATCTCCCGGCGGCGCTTGACCTGCTCACTCCGTCGTCGCTGTCATCAATGCGCAACGTCAGCGCGGCGGGAATGGACACGCGGGGCTTCAATTTCATTAACCGCGCCGGTGAACTCCGGGCCGGCAGCCACGGCTTCAGTTCGAGCCGGTTGAGCCTCTATGATCCCACCGGTCCCGGCGAGTCCATTCAGCCGGTTGCAGTTACTGCGGATGCCGCCCAGATTTATGCGATGAGTGCGGATGACCCGCTCACGCCGAACCGTGACAATCCGTGGGGTGTCTACGTGGAAGGCCAGGGCGAGTTTGTGGATGTCCGGGGCGATGCGAATACGAGTGGCTATCATCTCAGCAGCGGCGGGTTCACATTGGGTCTGGACCGGCGCATTGACGAAACATTGGTGATCGGTTGCACCATTGGTTACAACACTATGAACGGCGCCTTGGGCAATGGTGGGAGTATTGGCGTGGATAACGAACAAGTCACCGTGTACACCACTTGGTTCCAGGATGGACTTCACTTGGAAGGCATGGTTGGTGGCGGATACAATTCCTACCAGACCAGCCGCAACGTGGGGTTTGGCACCCCGGCGGTTGGGACGACTGACGGCACCGAATTCACCGGACTGCTGGGCGGTGGTTACGACTGGCAGGCGGGGATGTGGAGCTTTGGTCCACAACTGGCATTGCAATACAAGCGCATGGACATTAACGCCTATGACGAAAGCGGTTCAGCGGCGGCGTTGCATATTGATGCGCAGAGTCAGGATTCGCTGCAATCACGGCTGGGTGGTCGCCTCGGTTTCCACAAGGAAGTTCGCGGGATAATCATTACGCCGGATGTCAACGCCGCCTGGCAGCATGAATACCTCAATCGAGGTATGTCGGTTGATTCGCATTTTATCTATGGCACCGGTGAGACCTTCACCGCCAGCGGCTCGACGCTCGGGGCGGACAGCCTTGTGATCGGGGTTGGTGTGTCCGTACAATGGACGCCGACCATTGGCACATTCCTGAACTATTCCCCTGAATTCGGCTCCGGTTACACATCGCAAAAAATCAACGCCGGCGTAGGTTTCCGCTTCTAACGAAGCGGAGCCGTCGCGCCAGTCAGCAAAGTGACCGGCTCCACGTGATACTGGAATTGCGCCGCGCGGACGGCCCCACGCCATACCGAGGTCAGCCCGACAAGGTCAGCTTCGTGTAGATCACGCCACCGGCCCGTCACGGCCAGTATTTGCCGACGAGCTTGAAAAACCGGACGCCGTCCCGGCAGGGTTGAATGCGGCTGACGCGACCGGTTTTGTAAATTGTGCGAATCGGCAGGCTGACAATTTTGTGACCGGCGCGCCCGACTTGGATGAGCATTTCTGTTTCCGTTTCAAACCGGGCTGTCACCAATTTCAAATCCGGCAATACCGCCCGCGCCAACAGCCGGTAACCGCATTGGCTATCCGGAATCGCTTGCCGGGCCAGCTTGCCGGTCATCCACGACATAAACTGGTTCGTCCACAGCCGCAACGCCGGCATCCCGCGCGTGTCCGTCATTCGCGAACCGATAATGATGCCGGCACCGGTCCGTGTCGCTAATTCGATAAACTCCGGGATCGCGTCGGGATTGTGTTGGCCGTCGGCGTCGAGAAAAATTCCGCAGCTTGCCGGCGACTGACGCAGGTAATTCAAGCCGGTAATGATCGCGGCGCCTTTGCCGCGGTTCACGTCATGCCGGAGCACCGTTGCGCCGGCAGCGCGGGCGACACTGGAAGTTTTGTCAGTCGAACCGTCATCCACCACCACAACTTCGCGGACATGCGGTTGGGCTCGCCGGATGACGTCCGCGAGCGGGCCGGCTTCGTTAAAGGCCGGGATCAGCGCCAGCGCGCGGTCATTCATTGGCTTGCCGGGACGACTCACCAAATGCCGCCGTGGTTGCCATGCGCCGGTCGTCCTCGACGTTCCAGAGATCGTGGAACAAGTACCACTGTTCGCTGTGGGCGCAGATGACTTTTTCCAGCGCGCCGGCAATGCGCCCGGCAATGTCGGCCACCGAATCGCGCTGTTTGTCCGCCCAGATTGGCTCGCCAAGCACGTACGAAAATTTGTCGCCTTCCACGCGCACCATGAACACCGGCAAGATCGGCGCGCCGGTCGTCAACGCCAGCTTGGCCGGGCCGTCCGGCAACCGGGCCGGTTGCCCGAAAAACTGCACCGTTTGCCGGCCGCCGGTATAATCCCGGTCGCCCAGCACCGCCACAATTTCGCCGCGCCGCAACGCCGCAATGCACTCCCGCGCTGCCCGGCCGAACTGAATCGGCTTGACCCCGCGGTTGGACCGGTAGCTTTGATAGAGCTCATTGAGTTTTGGGTCCGGCTGCCAAAGCGCGACGACGTTGAACGGGTAGCCACGCTGCGCGAGCGCGCCGGCACCCAGCTCCCAGTTGCCGATGTGCGCGCTGAGGGCGATAACGCCTTTGCCCTTGGCAAGCAAGTCATCGAACACGTTGGGAACGATGCCGAAGTTGATCAGCCGGTCGGCGTGTTCACGGTCGAGATGGAGGAAGTGGAAAAAATCCACAAGATACTTGGCAAAGTTCAGAAAATTCTCACGGGCGAGCGCCCGCAGCGCGCGCTGGGAGAGCACAGTGCCGTTGTGCTGGTGGATGCGCTGGAGATTGTGAATAACGGCTTCCCGACCGCGCCGGTCCAGCAAGACGTAGGCATCGGCAAAGCGGCGGGCAATGCCGTAGCCAACCTTGCGCGGAAGATACCGGGCAATCGCTTCACCGAGCTTGAGTTGCCGGTACTTCAGGCTCATGCGCGGCTCGTAAGCAGACTCAGAATATCCGTCGCAGCATCGCGTGCGGCGTTAGGCCGGCCCAAGCCGCGTGCAGCTTCGCGCATCGCACGGAGCCGGTCGGGATTGCGGAGAAATTCGTCCACCAACTCCATCACGTCTTTAGCTTTCTCGGCTTGAACCGCCACGTTTTGGGCCAGGAGCAAGGAAGTGTTCTTGGCTTCCTGGCCGGGAATCGGATTAATGATGATCATCGGCAGGCGTTTAACGAGACACTCGGCGGTGGTGATGCCGCCGGGCTTGGTGACGACCAGTTCGGCGGCGTCCATCAGCTCGTGGACGTTCTCGACAAAACTGAAAATGCGCGTGGGATGCCGGAGCTTGGTGCCGCGGCGTTCAAGGCGCTCACGGAGTTCCTCGTTCTTGCCGGTCACGGCGACGATGTAAAATGGCTGCGGCAACCGGTCGAGCTTGCGGATGACAGATTTCATCGGGCCGAGGCCGAGGCTGCCGCCCATCACCAGCAGCAGCGGCAAGCCCGGCTTCAAATCGAGCGACCGGTAGACGGCGTCTTTGTCGGCGACGGTCAGGAATCGGTTGCTGACCGGGATGCCATGAACGCGGATGCGGTCCGGCGCGACGCCTTGCGCGATGAGCGTCTCGCGGGTCGCGGCGTTGGGCACGACGTACATGTCCACCTGCGGATGCGCCCAGTACCGGTGCGCCACGTAATCGGTCAGCACGCCGACCAATGCCGGCCGCCGGTTGCCCGTTTTCTGCTTCCACGATGCCAACACGCCGCACGCGAATGCCTGCGTGCAGACGACCACATCGGGATTGAACTCGCGCAAAATTTTCTCCATTTTCCGCGAATTTCCGCGGTTCAGGAGTTCGCGGATGACGGCGGTGCGTTCCTTGAATTCAGGGTTGTCATACATCCATTCCCAAATTTCCGGGGCCGCCTTCAACGCCGTCAGATAGGCGCGCAGCGTCACTTTCGACAAAATCGGATTCGCGTGGCTGAACGAATCCAGCAACATCGACTCTACATTACCGTTCAACTGCCGGGCCGCATTTTCAATGGCGACAGCCGCAGCGTAGTGACCGGAATGTTTTGTAAGATAAAGAAACAGAATCCGCTGTTTCATGCGCCGTCAGCATAACCAACCACCGGACTGCAGGTCAAGCTTCGGCTTGGCAGCGCCGAACGCCTGTGGCATCCTGCCGGCATGTCCGTTAAAGTCCTTTGCCTCACCCAAGGTCCGGTTGCCGCGCCGTCGCCGCGCTACCGGGTCTATCAACTCCTGCCGCACCTCCGCGCGCACGGGCTTGACTGCGTTGTCTCACCGGGTTTGGATGACGACGCCTACCGGCGGCTGTACCAAACTGCTGGCGGCTCGCGGCTCGCCGCATTTACCGCGATCCGCCGCCAACGCCGGCAAGACTTGCAACGCGTACCGGACTTTGACCTCGTCTGGATTCAAAAAGGTATTTTCCCAGGCTTGACCGCCAGTTTCGAACGCCAAATCGCTGCACGCCGACCGGTCGTGTTTGATTTTGACGACGCCATCTGGCTGCCCCGGCAGGGCGGCAACCCGATTTTGCGCCGCTTGCACCGGGAAGGCACTGTGCAAGAAATTCTGCGCCGCGCCACCGCGGTCATCGCAGGCAACGAATTTCTTGCCTACTACGCTCATCAATTTGCCGGCAATGTTACCGCCGTACCAAGCGCAGTGGAGATGGCGCGGTACCGGCGCGGTGCCGGCACGACTGTTGGCTGGATTGGGAGCCGTTCGACGCTGCCATATCTGCGACCACTCGCGCCGGTTTTCCAGGAACTCGGCATCACGGCGCGCGTTATCGCGGCCGGCACGCCGGACTTCCCGTCGGATTTCCGGCCGTGGCAAATGGAAACAGAAGTGGACGACCTAGCTAGCCTCGGCATTGGCGTGGCACCATTGCCGGACAACCAGTGGGAACGTGGCAAATGCGGTGTGAAGATTTTGCAATATATGGCGAGCGGCTTACCGGTCGTCGCATCACCAGCCGGCGTGCAACGCGAGTTGGTGCGCGATGGCGTAACCGGTTTTCACGCAACGACGCCAGACGAATGGCGCGACCGGCTCCGGCAACTCCTCGCCGACGCTGCGCTCCGGCAGCGGCTCGGCGATGCCGGGCGCGAGTTGGTGGCGCAATACTACGACGTGCCGGTCGCTGCGTCGCGCGTCGCGAAAGTTCTACTCGCCAGTGCATAGCCAAACGGTGGTGAGAATCTCAAACTGGTGGAATGGTGGGCGTGACAGGACTTGAACCTGTGACCTTTCGGGTGTGATCCGAACGTTCTAGCCAACTGAACTACACGCCCAACCGTTATCTTGGCGCACACTACCAAGCGTTCCACTAACTTGCAAGCTTGGCATCTTGACACGCACGCCAGCATCTGCTACATAGTTCCGCAATGAATCGGAACCTTAACCTACTGGGTTTGTTGGGTCTGCTGCTGGAGCGGCAGGCAGTGGGTTAAGGTCTGCACTAGGAAAACGAACCCCACTGTCGCCGCGCGCGATGGTGGGGTTTTTGTTTCCCGGCATCGTGGCGGCGCAAAAAGGAAAACATGAATGACCAAGTCCTGATCTTCGACACCACTCTCCGCGACGGCGAGCAATGCCCCGGCGCGTCCATGAACACCCGCGAAAAGCTGGAAGTTGCCCGCCAGCTCGCGCGGTTGAAGGTGGACATTATCGAGGCCGGTTTCCCAATCGCCAGCGACGGCGATTTTGAGGCCGTCAAAGCCATCGCCACCGAAATCCAAGGCCCATGCATTGCCGCCCTCGCGCGTACATCCGAGAAAGACATCGTCCGCGCTGGCGAAGCAATCGCCCCGGCCGCAAAACGGCGCATCCATACCTTCAGCTCCGGCAGCGACATCCACTTGAAGACAATGCTCAACGTGTCGCGCGAAGAAAACATCAAACGTTCCGTCAAAGCCGTGCAACTCGCGCGGAAGTACACGATGGACGTGGAGTATTCGGCGCAAGATACGACACGTTCCGACCGGGATTACCTCGTCGAACTCTACACCGCCTGCGCCGAAGCCGGTGCGACGACGTTGAACATTCCCGACACCGTCGGCTACGCGATTCCTGGCGAATACGGCGCGTTGATCGCGTACATTGTCGCCCGCGTCAAAGTGCCCGGCGTGATCTTCTCTGTGCATTGCCATGACGACCTCGGCATGGCGGTCGCCAACTCGTTGGCCGCCGTCCAGGCCGGCGCGCGACAAATCGAATGCACCATCAACGGCCTTGGCGAACGCGCCGGCAACACCTCGCTCGAAGAAGTCGTGATGGCGTTGAAGATGCGTCCCGAGATTTTCGGCGGTTTGACGACCGGTATCGACACGCGGCAAATCTACCCGGCCAGCCGGCTCGTCTCGCATCTCACAGGCATGGTCGTGCAACGCAACAAAGCCATCGTCGGCGACAATGCGTTCGCGCACGAGTCCGGCATTCACCAACACGGAATGCTCAAGAACCGCGCCAATTACGAGATCATGCGCGCCGAAGACGTGGGCCGCACTAGCGAACTTACGTGGGGCAAACACATGGGTAATCACGCCGTCCGCAAGAAGCTCGAAGAAATGGGTTACAAACTCAGTGACGACGAAGTCCGCCGCATTACCGATCAGATCAAAGCGCTCGCCGACAAAAAGAAAAACGTCTACGACGAAGACGTCCGTGCCATTGTCGAAGGCCAGTTTACAGAGGTCCAGCAAATCTGGAAACTTGCCGATCTTACGGTCGTGACTGGGAAACAGCCGACTGCCACTGTTACCATTGTCGGTGTTGGCAAAAAGGAATCAATTAGTGAAACCGGCACTGGCGATGGCCCGATTGATGCGATGCTCAAGACGGTGGACCGCATTACCGGCACCAAGGGTAGCCTCGTGGATTTCAACGTCGGCAGCGTCACCAAAGGCAAGGATGCCATCGGTGAAGTCAGTGTTCGCGTCGATTTCGCCGGCCGCATCGTGACCGGTAAAGGCACGAGCACCGACATTATCGAAGCCAGCGCGCTCGCCTACCTGAACGCGCTCAACCGGCACCTTGACGACCAACGCCGCCGCACCGCCACCGAAAAACCGCCCCTGTAAATCACTTCACGCCGGCAACCTGAAAACCTTCGGCTTCGAGCAGGACACGGATCTTACCGGACTGATCGCCTTGGACTTCGATGGTGCGGTCTTTGACCGTGCCGCCGCAGCCACAGGCTTTCTTCAGCTTGCCGGCGAATGCTTCGATCTGTGCGTCGGTAATCTGCGGGGCGAAATCGTGAACGACAATTACCGTCTTGCCGCCGCGATGCGCCTTTTCCTTGCGCAACACGACGCGGCCAAGCTTGACCGGCTTTGGCGGAGTTGCCGGTCCTGCCGGTAAGCCGGTGTTGGTAAGTGCGCCGAATGGATTGTTGAAGTTGGTCATGCGATTGGAATCTGCCAGACCAACGCGCCGCCCGTCAATTTTTTCCGCGACCCGCTCGCCATGTTCTGGTACGGTGCCGGTGTGAACGAATCCCGGCTTATCCAACTGCTGGCCGCCGTGCAAACCGGCCAGGTCAAACCCGCTGCCGCCGCGCGCCAACTCAAAGCGCTCGACACGCACCACCTTGATTTCGCGCGTGTGGACGGGCACCGGTCGTTGCGCAAAGGCTTCCCCGAAGTCATCTATTGCGAAGGTAAAACGCCAACCCAAGTCGTCAAGATTGCCGGCGCAATTCTCAAGCACAACAACAATCTCCTTGCCACCCGCGCCGGCAAGGAAACTTACCGGGCCGTCAAACGTGCTTTCCCGAAAGCCCGGTATCATGAAGCCGCGCGCGCCATTACCGTTACTCTTAAAGCGCAGCCAAAACGCGGTGGTGTAATTGCCGTTCTTTGCGCCGGCACCACCGATATCCCTGTCGCTGAGGAAGCTGTAGTCACCGCTGAAATCATGGGCAACCGCGTGCAGAAATATTACGATGTTGGTATTGCCGGCATCCACCGGCTCCTTGCGCTTCACGAAGAACTGTTGGCCGCCAACGTCCTTATTGTCATTGCCGGCATGGAAGGCGCGTTGCCGAGCGTCGTCGGCGGCCTCGTTGACAAGCCGGTCATTGCCGTGCCTACCAGCATCGGCTACGGCGCAAGTTTTGGCGGCATCGCCGCGCTGTTGGCGATGCTCAATTCCTGCGCCAGCGGCGTTACAGTGGTAAACATCAACAACGGTTTCGGTGCCGGCTACGCCGCCAGTCTCATTAACCAGTTGGGACGGTAATGAGCCAGCAACCAACACTTGCGACGGAACGGTTATTGCTCAGACCGTTTAAGCTGACTGACGCGCCAGAAGTTCAGCGCCTTGCCGGCGACCGGGTCATTGCCGATACCACCGTGGCCATACCGTACCCCTATCCCGACGGCGTAGCGGAGGATTGGATATCGAAACATGCGAATTGGTTTACTGAAGGGAAACAAGTTACGTTTGCGATCACTCGGAAATCAGATGGCGCGTTAATCGGCGCGATCAGTCTGATGGAAGTCTCAACGGGACATCAGGCCGAACTTGGGTATTGGATCGGGAAACCGTACTGGTCCCAAGGGTTTTGTACCGAGGCGGCAAGTGCCGTGCTGCGGTACGCATTTACAGAGCTTGGTTTGATTCGAGTCCACTCCCGACATATGGGACGGAATCCGGCCTCTGGTCGGGTCATGCAGAAGCTGTCCATGAAGCACGAGGGTTGCCGGCGCCAGCATGAGAAGAAATGGGACAAGTTTGAGGATATGGAACTTTACGGCATTCTGAAATACGAATGGGAAGTCGCAGGCCGGCATGTTTGAGTTGCTGCCGTGGCAATGGGGTTTGGTGGTGTTGGGCGCACTTCTGATTGGCGTGTCCAAGACTGGGATTGCTGGGTTGGGTGTATTGGCGGTGGCGATTTATGCCAATATCCTGCCGGCACGGCAATCGACCGGCATCATCCTGCCGATGTTGATTTGTGCAGATGTAGTAGCGGTAGCGGCTTACCGGCGCCATGCGGTGTGGGGACATCTGTGGCCATTGTTTCCGTGGGTGGTGGTTGGTGTCGTGACCGGTTACTTCACAATGGGGCACATCAACGATGCGCAAGTCCGGCGCGGCATCGGCGCGATTCTACTGGTGATGGTGGCGCTCCACTTCTGGCGCCGGCAACGCGCCGGTAATGAACCAGTCCCACACACGCTTTGGTTTTCTGCGCTGACCGGCGTGCTGGCCGGTTTCACAACGATGCTGGCCAACGCCGCCGGTCCGGTCATGATCCTGTACATGTTGGCTGTGGGGTTGCCAAAAATGGAATTTCTCGGCACAGGCGCGTGGTATTTTCTCATCGTCAATTTGTTTAAGGTGCCATTCAGTTTCCAGCTTGGCTTGATCACGCCGGGGACATTGCAGTTTAACGCGTTGCTGTTGCCGGCGGTGATTGCCGGCGCGCTGCTCGGCCGGCTGGTCGTGAAACACATCAATCAGATGTGGTTCGAGACGTTGGCCTTGGCGCTGACGTTGGTGGCCAGTGCGCGGTTATTGTTTTGACATGAGATTGGCAATTCGCGAATCTTCCATACCGTCCCATTCTTTAACGAGGAGCAAAATATGACAACCAACACCATGCTTGACCACGCGTTAGCGAACTTCGATCAAACGGTGCGCTTGTTGCGCAATGAATTTTCGCCCGACCTGCTGCTCAAAATGCGCGAACCGAAAGAGCGCAGCGAAATGCGCCTGTCACCAGAGCTTTCCGATGGCAAGTCGCACTCGTACCGCGCATTTATCGTGCATCACAATCGCGCGCTCGGCGCCAGCAAAGGCGGCATCCGCATGACGCCGAACGTGACCATCGACGAAGTCACTGCGCTGGCAATGGAAATGACTTGGAAATGCGCGCTCATCGGCGTGCCGTTTGGTGGTGGCAAGAGCGGCATCGTCGCCGATCCAGAAAAGCTTTCGTCGCGCGACAAGGAAACGCTGATTCGCAGTTTCACGCGCAACGCCCAGCGGCACATTCATCCGCTGGTATACGTGCCGGCGCCAGACATGGGCACTAACGAGCGCGACATGGGACATATCAAGGATGCGATTTCATACTCGCTCGGCCAGGCGACCACTCAGGGCTGTTACGTCACCGGCAAGCCGGTCATCATGGGCGGCATTCCCGGCCGGCGCGAAGCCACCGGTCGCGGTGTGGCCATCACGACTGCCGCGGCGATGAAAACGCTTGGCCGGGATTTGAAAGGCGCGACGGTGATCGTGCAAGGGTTTGGCAACGTCGGCGCGGTCGCGGCACAAGCATTGGCGGAACTCGGTGCGCGCGTGACCGGCATCAGCGATGTCCACGCCGCGATTTACAATCCGGCCGGCTTGAACCTGCCGGCATTGACGGCGTATGTCCGGAAAAATCGCAGCATTGCCGGTTTCGCTGGCGCGCGTAGCGTGTCGGGTGCGAAGCTGTTGACGTTGCCGTGCGATGTGCTCGTGCCGGCGGCGACCGGTAACCAGATTACGAAAGACAACGCCGGTAAGATTCAAGCGAAAGTCATCGCCGAAGGCGCAAATGGCCCGACGACGCCCAATGCCGACAAGATTTTGACGCAACGCGGTGTAACGGTAATCCCGGATATTTTGTGCAATGCCGGCGGCGTGTTCGTGTCGTACTTGGAATACACGCAAGAAACCCAGCAGGAACAAATGACCGAGACCGAAGTGCGGACCCGGTTGGAACAACGGATGAAAGACAAATTCGCGCTAGTGCGCCAGACCGCACAGGAACGGAAGCTGCCGTTGCGGCAAGCCGCAATGGTGTTGGCCGTGCGCAACGTCGCATCGGCACTCGAAGCCCGTGGAAGCCTGCCATGACCAACCAACCTCTTGACGTCCTCATTATCGGCGGCGGGATGATCACCAACGATCAACTCCTGCCAAGCATTTATCATCTCCAACGCCTTGGCGTGGTTGGCGAAATCACCATCTGTGCGCTCAACAGTGCGCCGCTGAAGGCGCTAGCGGACAATGCAGAAATGTGCGCGGCCTTCCCGGGACAAAAATTCACCGCGTTACCGGCGTTGACGACGCCACCGGATAAAATGTTTCCGGATTTGTTCAAGGACGCGCTGACCAAGCTGAAGCCCCGGCAAGTCGTGGTCGTCGCGGTGCCGGACTGGTTTCATTACCCGATCATTTTGGAAGCGTTGCGGCACGACCAACACGTGCTCAGCGTCAAACCGCTCGTGCTGGAATACAAGCAGGATGCGGAGATCGAACGCCTCGCGCTGGAAAAGGGCTTGTTCGTCGGCGTTGAGTACCACAAACGGTTTGACCGCCGCGCGCTCCAAGCCAAACGGTTCTACGGCGAAGGCAAATTCGGCAAGTTCATCATGGGCGAGGCGAAACTGCACGAGCCGTATTATTACCGGCACTCCAATTTTCAAAACTGGTTCACTTGCGACAAAACCGATCCGTTCACCTACGTCGGTTGTCATTACATCGACTTGGTCCATTTCATAACTGGGCTCAAACCGGTTTCCGTTTCGGTGGATGGCGTGCGCGGCAAATTCCCGAATGGCAAAGAGGCGTTTCTCTGGTCCAGCGGCCGGGTCAGGTTTGAGAACGGCGCGCTGCTGACCGTGACCGACGGACTGGGTTATCCCGACGACGCGGCCGGCGGCAACGATCAAGGCATGATCATGTACTGCGAAGGCCAGAATCGCACTGGGATGATTCACCACGACGACCACGACCGAGGCGTCCGGTATGCATTCCTCGAACCGAGCGGCGCAGCGCGGTACCGGTATGTCAGCCCGGATTATTTCCGGTTGGTGCCGTGGGAAGGCGTCGGTTCCAAGCCGGTTGGCTACGGCTATGACTCCGTCGCGGCAATTTTGCAGACGATGCAGCGCATGCCCGATTCGTTAGAGCAGCGCCGGCAGATCATCCGCGAAGTGGACGCGGCCGGCATCATCGCCACGCCGGCTAACAGTTTCATCAACGAACTGGTCGTTGAATCCGCGCGCCAATCCATCCTTGCCGATGGCGCGCTGGTCAAAATTCATTACGGCAACAATCCGCACGTGGAGAAAGTCAATGGCTGAGTACAGTTTGAAGCCCGTTAAAGTCCCGCACATCAAAACCAAATACCGGACGATCAAGACCGCCTTACCAGTTCCGCAGTCACTGCCGGTGTTCAAGGAATTGCGCCGGAGCGAGCCGCGCTCGATGTCCGGCCAACCGCCAATCCTCTGGCACAAGGCCGACGACTTCATCGTCGCCGACAAATGGGGCAACCGTTGGATCGACTGGTCGAGCGGCGTGCTCATCACCAATGCCGGCCACGGTCGTCCTGAAATCGTCAAGGCCGTGCGCGCCATACTCGACCGGCCGCTACTGGCCACGTACGTGTTCCCGCACGAAGACCGCGCGACATTCACCCGGATGCTCCGCGAAATTTCGCCCGACCCCGGCAAGTACCAAGTCTTCCTGCTCAGCACCGGCAGCGAAGCGACGGAAAATTGCATCAAGCTCTCGAAAACCTACGCGTTCCAGAAACACGGCGCGCATAAGAAATACTTTGTCAGCTTCCGCAACGGATTTCACGGCCGCACGATGGGGGCGCAACTGGCCGGCGGCAACGAGAAGCTCAAGACGTGGATGGTCGACCGCGACCGCACGTTCGTCCAAGTCCCGTTCCCCGACGGTTTCAAGAACACGGACACATCATTCGATTTGTTCCTGAAATCGCTTGCCGAACAAAACGTCAAGCCGCAGGACATCGCCGGCGTGATGGTCGAGAGTTACCAAGGCGTCGGCCCGGACTTCCTGCCGGTCGCGTACGCGAAAAAGCTGGAAAAATTCTGCCGGCAACACGACATCGTCCTCACCATGGACGAAGTCCAAGCCGGCTTCGGCCGCACCGGCAAGATGTTTTGCTTCCAGCACTACGGCATCAAGCCCGACCTCATCGCCTGTGGCAAAGGCATCACCTCGTCGCTGCCGTTGTCCGCGGTGATTGGCCGGACCGCGATCATGGATTTGTATGCGCCCGGCTCGATGACCTCGACACACTCCGCGTCGCCGCTCGCGACCGCTGCCGGGATCGCCAACCTGAAAGTTCTGAAAGGCAAGAAACTTGCGCAGCGCGCCGCCAAACTCGGTGCGTGGTTCATCCCGGAACTTGAACGCATCCAACGTAAGTATCCGCAGCGCCTCGGCTGCTGCTGGGGCAAGGGCCTCGTCGCCGGCATCCAAGTCGTCAAGCCCGGCACGCGCGAACCCGATGCCGTCGTTGCCACGGCGATCAATGTCGCCTGCTTCCACAAAGGTCTGCTGATGTTCGCGCCGGTCGGCATTGGCGGCGAATGCCTCAAGATCGCGCCGCCGCTCACGATTGCCGAAGCCGCGTTGCGCGAATCGCTGGCGGTGTTCGAGCAATCGGTTGACGAAGTCATGGCGCGGCTGTGAATTATTTCGACATCTGGGCCGGCGCGCAGCGCAACGGGAACAGACATTCGCCGGCTTGCATTGATTGTATTCGGCTGGCATATTCAAGGGCATGGCAACCACCAAACGCGAATTCAGTGTGATCATCGAGCGCGCCGCCGATGGCTATTACGTGGCGCTCGTGCCGGAGTTGAAGGGTTGCCATACGCAAGCCAAGTCGCTCGACACGCTGATGAAACGGGTCCGCGAAGCCATTGAGTTGTGTCTTGAAGTCGAGGGCGATCAAGCCGCCATGCCGGAGTTCATCGGCGTCCAGCGCATCGCTGTCTAGCCATGCCGAAACTCCCGCGCCGCCGTGGTCACGAGGTGATTGCCGTGCTGAAGCGGGCGGGCTTTGCGGTGCTGCGGATCAAGGGCAGTCATCATTTTCTGAAACATCCCGACGGACGGTGTACGGTTGTGCCGGTGCATGCCGGTGAAATCATTGGAGTTGGTTTGATGAAAACAATTCTCGATGACGTTGAATTGACCGTCGAACAGTTCCTTGATTTGGAGTGAGTCGACTCACCATGAACAATTATTTCGACATCCAGGTCAACGGTTACGGCGGGATTGATTTCAACAAGGACGGCCTGACCGTCGACGAATTGCGGCGCGCCTGCGAGACGTTGCGCCGCGATGGCGTGACCGGCATCTTCGCCACGATTTGCACGGAACAGATTCCGGTGATGGGCCGGCGTGCGACGCAGATTGTAAAGCTGTGCGACCGCGACCCGCTCTGCCGGCAGCTCATCGCCGGGATTCATTTTGAAGGCCCGTTCATGAACGAGACCGCCGGTTACCGGGGGGCACATTCCGAAGCCGCGCTGCACCCGGCCAATCTCGACGAGATGAAACTGTTGCTCGATGCCGCCGGCGGCCTGACCCGCATGGTCACGCTGGCGCCGGAACGCGATCCCGGCATGGCGACCACCCGGTACCTGGCCGGCGAAGGCATCGTGGTCAGCGCCGGGCACACCAACGCCTCGCTAAACGATCTCAAAGCCGGTCTGGATGCCGGGCTGAAAATGTTCACGCATCTCGGCAACGGCTGCCCGATGCAAATGCACCGGCACGACAACATCATCCAGCGCGCGCTCAGTTTGGCCGACCAGCTCTGGCTCTGTTTCATCGCCGATGGCGTCCACGTGCCGTTTTTCGCGCTGAAGAATTATCTGAAAGTGGCCGGCCTCGAACGCGCGATCATCACCACCGACGCCGTCGCGCCGGCCGGGCTGGGGCCGGGCACCTATACATTTGGCAAGTGGACCGTGGTGGCCGGTGAAGACATGGCGTTGTGGGCGCCGGACCGCAGCCATCTCGTCGGATCCGGCATCTTCATGCCAAAGGTCGAAGACAATCTCCGCCGGCACCTCGGCTTGGGCGACACCGCAATCCGCCAACTCATCTGCGACAACCCGCGCCGCGCTTTTGGCTTGTAACATGATGCTTTCCGTATTCAACGACATTGTCTATGCGCGGACGCCGCAGCGCCCCTTGCGGCTTGATCTGCGCGTGCCGCGATCCAAACATTGCCGGCCGCTCGTGCTCTACATCCCGATGGGGGGCATGAGCGAATGCGTCAAGGAACACGCGCCGTGGTGGCTGACCGAACACGGGTTTGCCATGGCGTCCATCGAAGCGCGGGTGAGCAGCGAGGCGATTGCGCCGGCGGCAGCCAACGATTGCAAGGCGGCAGTGCGCTGGCTGCGGGCCAATGCCGAGCAATATGGATATTCACCGGATGCGATTGGCGTTTGGGGACATTCCGCCGGTGGCAATCTTGCCGCACTCCTCGGAACTGCCGGTGATGTTGCGGCGTTGGAAGGTGATGGCGGGAATGCCGGTATTTCAAGTTGTGTGCAGGCCGTCTGCGATGAATGCGGCGCGCCCCACGACTTTGCCTGGTTTGCGCGGCCCGCTATCAAGTCACGGTTCCCCGGGGTTTCTGGAAATGTGCACCGTTACTTCGGCGCGCCAATCGAAGAACGGCTGGAACTCGCGCGCTTGGTGAGTCCGCAGACGTATGTCTCCGCCAATTGTCCGCCGATGCTGTTACTCCACGGCGCTGCCGACACCGTGGTGCCGGTGGAAGAAACCCAACACTTTTACCAAACCCTCAAGGCGGCCGGTGTGGATGCAACGCTCCGGGTTCTGCCGGGCATTGGCCACGGTTGGGATGCGGCTTTGACCCGCAACGACATTGTGGTGTTCTTCAAGCGCACGCTACGCTAATCCGAAAATTTGGCTGTTGACTGAGGGGGCGGATTTTTCTATCCTGCATCCGTTCTGGAGCAATACTGATGCTGTCAATGGAAATGCCTAAGAATCTGAAAGAATATCGCACGGTGCCGGAAGTTGGCACGGCGGCTGCGACAGACAGACAGACAGACAGACAGACAGACAGACAGACAGACAGACAGACAGACAGACAGACAGACAGACAGACAGACAGACAGACAGACAGACAGACTCCCTACCTTCTAAAGCAAATCTTCTCGACTGGCATTCTGACCGGTCAAACTTTTGGGGCGCGCCGATGAGTCCGGGCTCACAATCCGGCCGTCGCCGGGACGATCCCGAGACTCCGACTAACCTCAACGACCGTCGTTTTCACGATCCCGAGTCTCGGTATGACCTCAACGACCGTCGTTTTCACGATCCCGAGTCTCGGTATGACCTCAACGACCGTCACCGGGACAATCCCGAGACTAGGGATGACCTCAACGGCCGTCACCGGTATGACCCCGAGTCTCGGGGTGACCTCAACGGCCGTCGCCGGGACGATCCCGAGTCTCGGTATGACCTCGACGGCCGTCGTTTTCACGATCCCGAGACTCCGACTGACCTCAACGTCCGCCGTTTTCACGATTCCGAGTCAACTAACCGCCGAAATATTAACCACTTACGAGATTGGAGGCGTTTTAACCTTGAGAGTGATGCGGTATGGCGATGGCACCAAGTTCGGCGATCCGAATGCCCGCTGGGGCAGTCCCAGTTATGTGCTCGAACCGGGCGATCCGGGCTATGTCCCGCCGCCGGTTCCACCAATTCAACCAACCAAAAAGAAAGGACGCAAGAACGTGGCCTCGAACCCAACCCCTGAACGGATTGATGAACTGATTGCCGCTGGCGAAGACCTTTACGATGGTTTGAACCAAGACGCGGTCAATATCAATATCAAGAAGAACGACCCGGTGACCGTGCGCGCCAGATTGGACGCGTTGATCGCCACCACCAACGCCCTCAAAGCCGCGCAAGGCGCGGAGCCGGCTGCCTACCAACTTTTGCGGACGGCGGACAGCAACGCCAAGGGTTTCATTGCCGCCGCCATCAAAGTGATCTCGTTGTCGCTTGGCAACGCGTGGACTGATGCGTGGGTCGCGACCGGGTTGCCGGATAAAACGGTGGGCATGCCCGGCACGCAGGACAAACGGTTCGCCGCACTCGGCGGACTCGCGGCCTATTTTACGGCGAACCCGACGATGGAAGTGACCACGCCGAAACTGACCGTGACCGCCGCGTTGGCGGAGAGCCGGTATCAGTCGTTCTCGGATGCCCGGCAAGCGGTGGCGAATGCATTGTCCAACAGCGCGACGAAGATGATGCCGCGCGATAATGCAGTGGCGGCATTTCAGGCGTGTTACCGGTCGGCGATTGATGAAATCGGCGAATGCATTTCCGACGACGATCCGCGCTGGTACGATTTCGGCCTGAACCGGCCCGCCGACGGCGCGCAACCCGGCCTCCCGATGCACGTGGTGGCCAGTGCGATTGGCAGTGGCCGGGTCCTAGTACAACTGGCCGGCGCACGTCGCGCCAACTCGTTCAATTATTACCGGCAAATCACCGGCACCGACGCGAAGCCGGTGAAAGTTCAGAACACGCCCGGCACGCAACTGGTGATTGATAGTCTCCCGGCCGGCGCAACGGTGCAGATCACCGTCACCGCCGTCAACGATGCCGGCGAAGGCCAACCCAGCGCCCCCATCAGCGTCGTCGTCACGTAACTAATATGCGCAGGATATTTCCCACAACGAACCCAAAATCCACGAAAGGATCGAGACCATGAAAACATTCCTGATCATTGCAGCGTTGGCGACGCTGACTGCCGTTTGCCAAGCGCAAAATGCGCCAACGCCCCGCAAAGCCGCCATCTTCATCGAAAACCGTGCTGGTCCTGCTTTGAATGACAAGGTTTCCGTTTTGGAAGATTTCCTGACCAGCCGGATTACCGAGAAGGGCTTTTCAGTCATTAGCCGGGAAGTTGTGGTGAATGCACTCAAGACCTACCGGTCGGCTGAAGTTGTCGTGGCATCGGCGGCTGTGTCCAGTGCGGCGGTGGCAACACCGTCCGGCGGAACGGCGGCGGTCGCCGAAGTTGCGAAAGCCGGTGCAGCACAAGTCGCGTCCACGCCAACGACGACGACTACCGATCAGTTGTTAAGCGATAACACCTCGGCATTGCGGCTCGCGCAAAACATGGGGGCAGATTATTTGTTCATCGCCGCCATCACCTCGTTGGGCACTGAGAAAAAAGCCATGGACGCTTACGGTGTAAAAACGGTCAATGTGCTGCACACGTTGCGGGTCAGTTATAAGGTGTTGGATGGGGCGGAAGGTGCGAGCTTGATTGCCGCCACCGTGAAAGCGACCAAGACGACACGGTTCGACGAGAATCTCCAGACCGAAGATTCCGATCTGCTGAATGGCTTGCTGGAAGAAGCGGCGAACCAAGTCGCGGATGACGCAGGACGCAAGGTGGCAACTGTCGCGGCTGCGGCCAAACAATTACCGCCGGTGGAGATTGCGGTTTCCTGCGGGGTGCAAGACTTAGTGCAACTGCCACTCTCCATTCCCGACGTTCGGCTGCTTGAGGATGGAAAGAGTATCTATATTTCAACAAACATGATGCCGATTGTGACCACACCACAATTTGCGGCCACAGTTGAAATGGACGGCATCGCAGTTGGCAGCGCCCCCGGTAAATTTAAGGTCTCGCAAGGTCTAAGCAAAATGCGCGTTACCCGCGCGGGATTTACTCCATACGAGCGCACGGTCAAACCGCACGACGGACAAGAGTTCAAGGATGTCCCGCTCCAAATGTCGGAAGAAGGCTACAAACGCTGGAAAGACAATATCACCTTCCTGTTGCTCATTAAGAGCGGCGATAAGCTGACCGATGGCTTGCGGGAAATGATGGGCGGCTTCGCCCAAACGCTCCGCCAAAGCGGGTACCGGGTGGATACCAAAACCGATATCAAAGGCACCATGGAAGCTAAGGGTAAATCCATGTTCGACGGAGCGACGTTGAAGGTATTTGGCGAATAATTTTCAAAGGAACCAATGAAAAACTTACTCAATAAAAAAACATTTGCTCTAATTAGCCTCGCAATCCTCGCGGCACCATGCGTGCTTCTCGCCGCCAAAGACACATTGGCCATTGCTCCCGTTGCGCCAACACCGGCATTGGCGGCAAGCGTGCATAATGAGGGCAAGGGCAATTCACTAGACCAAGTGATCCAATCGCTTGACAAGGTTCTGGTGGACCGCATGTTTTCAACTCGCAAGTTTGATGTGGTCACACGGGGCGACTTGAAGCCGGTCCTCACCGAACAAGCGTTCGCCAACTCCGGTAATGTTGATGCCGCCGATAAAAATGCCGCTCAACAATTCAAGCTGGCAGGTGCGAAGTTTATAATCACAACAGAAATAACGGGGTTCAAAGACTACCAAGAATATTTCCGGATCGAAAATGAGCCAAGACCGGGTTTTAAGCGAGTTCTTAGTCTCTCGGCCACAGCCCAAATTCTTGATTCCACTACCGGAAAACTAAAGGAACCGGCATCTTGCAGCGTGGTGACGAATCTCTTTGCTAACAGCCCCGAGAGAGCAAAAGAAATCGGATCCCTTAGTGATGATTTATTTATAGCCATTGTTCGGCAGTTGGCGGAGAAAATTGCCAATCGCGTGGTGGATGTGCTCTCACCGGCAAAAATTGTCGATGTCACCGACATTGATGCCACAACCAAACAAGTCACGATCAACTGGGGCGATGGGATGTTTATCGCTGTCGGTGAACCGTGGAATGTCTTTGAAACCAAGGTGAAAAAGGATCCGGATGATCCGGATAGCAACATCATTATCGAGATGCCCGTCGGAGTGATTGAAATCACCAGCGTCTTGCCGAAGACATCAACAGCCCGAATCATCAAAGACGGTAGTCGAATTGCCGAGGGCAACATTGTCCGCCGTATGCCGCAAATCGCCGAACGATAGGAATCCAAAAAACCGGGGAGCTATGAATATGAAATCTCGTTTAACACACATTATGATTGCCGCTGGTGCGATCGCCATACTGGGAACCGGCTGCCAAACTGCATGCGTCCGGAAAGAACCAATAATAAAACTATGGGAGTGCGGGAATGCGCCAGTAGCGGCACAGAAGTTTGGTGATTTTGCCGACAAGCAATGCGGCACAAATGATCTAATTGACTGGCATCAAGAAGCGGCACTGGCATTTCTTGCATCCGGCGATCTTACGAATAGCAGCCGGCATCTGGACATCGCCGCATCGGAAGTGGAACGCTATGAAGATAAGGCCAAGTATAGTGTTGGCGACGAGTTTCTTTCCATCCTGACTAACCAACAAAATTTACCCTATAAAGGCCGGTCGCATGAAAAGATCATGCTGTATACATACCGGGCCTTGAATGATCTGGCGGCTGGCGAAGTGGAGAAGGCACGCCCAGAACTCAACCATGCTTATCAGTGTCAACAAGATGCCGTAGAAGCAAACAACCGACGGATCGAAGCGGCGCAAGAAAAGTATAAGCAGCGGGAGGATACCGAACGCGAGCAAATTGAAGAGGCTAAAAAAGATCCTCAGGTCACGAAGCAACAGAATGAGATGGCGAAAGATTTGGAAGGTTTCAAATTCTACGCGGATTATGTGAATCCATTTACGGCCTATCTCGATGGTCTCTACTTCCTTCACGCCGGTATGAGCGACTCTGACTTGGAGCGGGCGCGCAAATCATTGAGCCGGGTCATCGAAGTGGCCGGTAGTAATAAATGTGTGCAGGCCGATTTGAAATTAGCCGAAAATGGTGGCAATAACACCACCCCGATCACATACGTCATCTTCGAGACCGGTCGGGCTGCCAATCTTACACAAGTTAAATTCAGCATTCCCTTTGTTTTCAAAAAGAACAACAAGGTCGAGAAGTTTCTAGTACCGGTAGCTTTCCCTAAATTGGTTTTCCATACAGACTATGCACCTGAACTAACAATTAAGGCCGGGGAGGTTACAGAAACAACAGCTTTAGTCGCCAATATGGATTCCATTGTTGCCTTGGATTTCAAGAATGAATGGCCGGTGATTCTCACGAAAACAATGATTTCCACTGCGATCAAATTCACTACACAAGCCGCCTGCGAAAATATATACGCGAGACTTGGTGTAATTGTCTTCCAAGAGGCGTCCACTATCGCCGATACGCGCAGTTGGGAGACTCTACCCAAGGAGTGCCAAGTCGCACAGGTGATGACGCCAGCCGATCGCAAGCTGGTCTTGTCCACCCCTGGCACAGCGCCGGTAGATGTCACCGTTGCGGATGGAACGGTCAACGTCGTCTATGTCAAATCAGTCGTTGCCAACAGTCCGTTGAGTGTCTGTCAATTCAAACTGAAATAGCATGAAACCATTCTCCATAGTCATTGTCAGCGCTGTGAGTGGTGTCCTCTTGATGCATACTGCTTGTTCAACTGTCAACACAGTGGAACCAGCGCAACCGGCCGCCCGGCGGCAAATGTTGGCAGACAAACGGGTCGTCACTGATACCGGCTTGTATGGCAGTGTGCGGCCGATTGGAATCAACGTCGCTACCATCTCGACCGGTTTCCTGCAAATTCAAATTGAGGTGCAAAACCTCAGCAGCAGCACTCAAGCGTTTGCCTATCGCATCGAATGGTTCGATGCGAATGGCATGATTATTCACACGCCGCTGACCACTTGGATCGATCGGCAGATTCTTGGTGGCGAAACTATATCGCTCACCGGCATTGCCCCGACGGAAACAGCCAAGGACTTCCGGATCAAATTGATTGCCAGATAAAACAACAACCGAACAAAAGGAAAATATAGACCGATGAAAACGAAACTCTGCCTCGTCACGTTTGCATTATTGTGCCCGCTCCTGTGGACGGGATGCGCCACCGCACCTCACGTTGTCGAATCGCCGAATGAAAAAATACGCTCTATGGATCCGGACACTGATGACTTCGCCACTGTGGGGAATGTCATGGTTCAATCGATGCTACAGTCGCCATCATTTGAAAAGTATAATGCGAATAAACGCGCCATTCTTTATGTCGGCCATATCGTGAATGATACGCATATCCCAATGGGCAAGCTCGACACAGAATTGTTGACCAAGAAAATTCGTATCGCCTTAAATCAGAGTGGCAAAACCTTTACTGATATGACCGGACAAAACAATCCTGACTTTAGACTCAACGGGAAGGTTATTGAAACGTATATCCCACATGGAGATACGCGTCAGCGGACCTACTCGTTCCAATTGTCTCTTATGAATCCGCAAGGGCTGGCAGTTTGGGAGGATGAGAAGGCGATTACCCTACAGAAGACACGTGGAACTTTCTGAGGTAGAGAATGCGGCAGCTTTTTTGCAAAAATATGCTGTTGATAGTTGCCGTAATTCAAATATCCGGTTGCGAAACGCCATAGGGGACAAAACTCGACGATCTGAATCATCAACGATATACCGGCTAAATCACGGATGCGGAATATCGAGCCAAATTGAAAGGAATTCGGGAAGAACAGTCATGGGTGGGTAATATTAGAATTGTATCATGATGCCCCATGAATCCATGGCACTGCCAGTTTCCCGTAAGGAGGCAAAAATGAAAAACAAACACTCGATTAAGATTTGTTCAATCGCAGGATTACTTGCTCTGCTCTGCACCGGTTGCGCCAGCCCCAGCTATACCACCACTCCCTACCAGCCTGGTCCAGTCGTCGGTCGCGCCATTGGCGCAGGCGCGGGCGCAGTCGTTGGCAATGCAGCCGGTGCTGTAGTCGGAGCCGGGGAGGGCTTGGTTGGTGGTATTGCCGCGCCATTTGATACCACCACGCACATCGTTCGCCGGTGGCACACGGAAATTATGCCAGATGGGCGAACGATCCAAGTTCCAGAAGACATCTTGGTTGATGCCAATGGTAGGCCCGTCAATCCGCCGCCACAGCCACCTCAACCGACCAATGCGCAACCGACGACCAATTTTGGGCGATAGCAGCCACGGAACGTGGATGTCCAGATTTAAGACATCGTCGGCAATTAGGAATGCAGCATGGCAAAGATGACACGCCTATCAGTTGTCGCGCAACTACGCTGACAGGCTAATACCACGTCATCTTTCCGCCTGTCCCTGAATTAAGGAAGTTGCTATTGGGTGGACATGCGTTGGACTGATTCCAGAAAAGGAGTCGCGATGAAACACATAATTTTTTGTTCAATTGCGGTCGTGAGCCTAATTGTTGGCTGCCAGTCGGATAAGATTGCAACGCCAACTGATAAGCCTATCACCGTGGCCGAGCCGGGTGTCGAAGACAGTGCGGGTGGCACCGGCCGCGCGGCAGCACGGGACCGGTTTTCTGACGTTTACGGTGTAGCAGTGGATAATGCAGGCAACGTGTACGTGGCGGACTCTGGAAACAGTGCGATTCGTAAAGTGACTCCACAGGGGATGGTAACGACACTGGCTGGCAGCGCGGGAGAAGGTAGTGTTGATGGTACGGGCAGCACAGCGCGATTTCGTCTGCCTTGCGGTGTGGCATTGGATCGTATGGGCAATCTTTATGTGGCGGATTACTTTAACCATACGATTCGCAAGGTGATGCCAATGGGAACGAATTGGGTGGTGACGACGCTGGCAGGCAATGCCTCCATCGTTGATACGAATGGTTCGCCGGTTGGTGGTTGTGCTGATGGCACGGGCAGCGCGGCGCGGTTTAACCAACCTATGGGCATGGCAATTGATAGTGCCGGCAATCTCTACGTTACAGATGGAAACAGTGATGGAAACAGTGCGATTCGTAAAGTGACTCCACTTGGAGTAGTAACGACTCTGGTTGGCAATGATGCGGCGCAGTTAGGGTCTATGGGCGTGGCAGTTGATAGCGCCGGCAAACTCTACCTAGCGGACTGCCGTAACTACGCGATTCGCAAGGTGACACCGGTGGGAACGAATTGGGTGGTCACAACGTTGGCAGGCAGCGTGGGAGAAGCAGGCAGTGCTGATGGTACGGGCAGAGCGGCGCGGTTTGGGTTTGAAGCCCAGATGGCCTTCTGTCCCACCGGTCCTTACGGTGTGGCGGTGGACCGTGCAGGCAACGTGTACGTGGCGGACACACGCAACGGGATTCGGAAAGTGACTCCAATGGGGGTGGTGACAACGTTGGCGATGTGCAACGCGGCGGAGGATGTCTGCCCGTCCGCTGTGGCGGTTGATCGTGCCGGCAATCTCTACGTGGCGGATGCCAACAACAACGCTATTTTGAAGGTGACGCCGGTGGGGACAAATTGGGTGGTCACGACGCTGGCGGGCAGCTCAAGGTAAAGTGTGATGTTCAGCGTAAAAGCTATCTTAGTTAGGCGTGGATGTCTATCGATTGGACTGGTTCTGCTTATAGTTGTAATCAATGGATGTGCAATGCCTATGAGTCCGAGTACAGAGTCAGACCAGAATTGGAAGAAGTGGGATCCGACTTGGAAATCTCCTACTCCCGAAAACCCACCTCCAACATATGATATGCGTGGCAGGCGGATTTGGCCAAATAATCAGCAGGATCCATAGAGCGGATTGGTTTGGCACGCCGACCGGTAACTCAGCGTATGACTTTTTTGCCAAGCCAGTCGTGTTTTATGCGACACCTTGGTCGAGCATGGCGTCGTTGACATAGTTGACGAAACCGTCGGCCGCGCTGCTTCACGCTATTTATTGCGCGAAAACGCGACGGGAACCGGCAACGCGCATTAGCACGGCGTCCATCAATTTCCCTAAACGCTTGTTTTCAGGCGATCTCGCGTGAGGTTTGTGTTGTCTGGCACAGGCCTTGCATTGTAAAGTGACGCCATGAAAACCTTTTTCTTTCTGAGTGCGAGTGTTGTGCTGCTGTTGGCTGTTGCGGCGGGGGCGGCGGAGCGTGATCCGGCGAACTATGTCGGCGTGAAGACGTGCGGCATTTGTCACAAGAAGGAAGAGAGTGGCAATCAATTCGCCAAGTGGCAGGCCAGTCCACACGCGAAGACGTTTGAAGTGCTTGGGACGCAGGCGGCCAAGGATACCGCCAAGAAACTCGGCATTGATGATCCGCAGACCAGCGGCAAGTGTTTGAAGTGCCATTCCACCGCGTACAATTTCACCGAGACGGTCGCCACCGAGAAGATTAAGCCCGAGGACGGTGTGGTCTGCGAGTCCTGCCACGGGCCCGGCAAGAAGTTCATACAAAAGAGCACCATGGAAGACCGCGATAAAGCCGTTGCCGCGGGCTTGATTTATCCGGCATCGCAATCCTGCACGCTCTGTCACAACGAGCAAAGCCCCAACTTCAAGGGGTTTGACGAGAAGACCTACTTCGAGAAAATCGCGCACCCCGATCCGAAGGTGAAGAAGTAGTCCACCAGAGGAATAACCGCAATCGCCATGACACAACGCGCTACGCTGGTGGTGTCTCAACAGCGCAGTCTGGTGCTGGCTGCGATTGTAGCGTGCGCGTTCGTGCGGTCAGCGGTTGCGCTGGATAATTCTGACTGTTTCGCTTGTCATTCCGACAAGGAGCTGACGAAGACCAACGCCGCCGGCAAGGCGGTTTCGCTGTTCGTGGATGAAGCGAAGTTTGCGGTGTCCATCCACAGCAAAAACCTCTGCACCAGTTGCCACTCCGACATTACCGATCTGCCGCACGCCGAGACACACCAGCCGGTGAGTTGCAGCCAGTGTCACCGGGTCGAGACGGAAGTGTATCTGAAGAGCGATCACGGACAGGCGGTTCACAAAGGCGTGACGGAGGCGGCGTCATGTCAGGATTGCCACGGCAAGGCGCACGAGCTGCTCAATTATCGCAACCCGGCCTCGCCGGTTTACCGGGCCAACCAACCGGATACCTGCGGTCGTTGTCACAGCAAAACCAAGGAGATGGAGAAGTTTCATCTGCGGAATCTCAGCCCGATTGCCAGTTACGGCAAAAGCGTTCATGGGATTGCTTTGTTGGAGAAAAAAGAAATGAACGCGGCAGTTTGCACGGATTGCCACGGCTCGCATGATCTGCACAAATCCACGAACCCGATCTCGAAGCTGTACTGGCAAAACGTGCCGAACACCTGCGGCAAATGCCACGAAAACGTCGAGCACACCTACATGCGCAGCGTCCACGGCGCCGCCGTGAAATCCGGCGTCCGCGATGCGCCCGTCTGCACGGATTGCCACGGGGAACATACGATTCAGGCTGTGAAGCTGGCGACCTCGCGCGTGGCGCCAGCCAACATCCCGGAAACCTGCGGCCAATGCCACGCCGCGCAACGGATCATCACGCAATACCGGCTGCCGCCGAATGTGTTCGCGACCTATGTTCAAAGCTTCCACGGTCTCGCGTTGCAAGGCGGCAACCTCACCGCTGCCAATTGCGCCTCGTGCCATGGGATCCACGACATCCTGCCGGCCAGCGATGCGCTCTCAACGATCAATCCGAAAAATCTGCCGCAGACTTGCGGCAAGTGTCATCCCGGCATCGGCACCCGCATGAGCGCGGAGTTCTTCAAAATCCACGCCCCACCCGGTGCGGCGGAAGGTAAACCGTGGCTGGTGAACTTCATTACCCGGGTGTACATCGCGCTCATCATTGCCACCATCGGCGGCATGGCGGTGCACAACCTCCTCGACTTTTCTAAAAAACTCCGCGCTCATCTCCGGGCCGCCCGGGCCGGCGCGGAGCCGATGCGGTTCTCTGTCTGGATGCGTGCGCAACATCTCATATTGATGATCCTTTTCATCGTCCTGGCTTATACCGGGTTCGTTCATAAATTCCCTGACGCGTGGTGGAGCACTCCGTTTCATCTGTTGCCCAACGGCAGTGATGTCCGCGGCCTCATTCATCGCATTGCCGGGTGGATGTTTGCCGTTTTCTTTGTCGTGCATGTCATGATGCTGATCGGCACGCGGCGCGGCCGCACCCACCTCGGCGCCTTGTGGATGTGCTGGCACGACGCGACCGATGCGCTTGCGATGCTCGCTTTCAACACCGGCTTGCGCGCCACGCCTCCGCCGCACAGGCAATGGAATTACGTGGAGAAATCCGAGTACTGGGCCTTGTTGTGGGGCTCGGTGGTGATGATTCTGACCGGAGTGATGTTGATTTTTTCGGAGACGGTGTTACGGTTGCTGCCGAAGGTCTGGCTCGATGTGGCGCAAGTCATCCATTACTACGAGGCGCTATTGGCGACGCTGGCGATTGTGGTGTGGCACCTGTACGCGGTGGTCTTCGACCCATTGGAATATCCGATGAATCCAACATGGCTCATTGGCCGAAAGGCTCCTCAGCGTGCCCAGCACACACCGTCTGTGCCACCTGTTGAGCCGCAACGGGAGCCGCCTGATGTTTCGCCCTAGTTTAACGACAAAAATCCTAGCAACCGTTGGCGTGACGGTGGCGGTGGTGATTGCCATCTACACGTTCTTCGTGTACCGCGTTCAAAGTGAATGGTGGCGGGAGCGCACTCAGGCCCAAAATATCATCAGTGCGACTCTCGTCCACGAATACCTTCAGGGTGTCATGCTCAGCGATCGTCACGATGAGGTGTTCCATTTCCTCAAGCAACTCAAGGACTCTAAGGAAGTTTCGCGCGGTCGCGTCGTTGACACCGACGGCACGGTCGTCTTCTCCACAGAAACACAGGAAGTCAAACGCACTACCATCAGCCTGCCCGCCGATCTCTTTCATGAAAAACGCATCCTCCACGGCGAACACGTTGAAAACAAGGAACACCTTGCCATCGCCATGCTCCCCGTTGCCAAAGCCCAATCTTGCGAAAAATGCCATAGCACTAAGGAAGCATTCATCGGTGCCATTGTCCTGGAACGGTCCCTCGTTCCCGCTGAGGCGGCTGTTTCTCGCAACCGTGCCCTTTTGATCATCTACGGAATCCTTATCTTCACCATCGTCGGCGTGGTTGTCTGGCTCCTTATCATCCGCCTCGTCACGCAACCAGTTCACAATGTCCTTTCGCGAATGGAACGCGTTCGTGCCGGTGACCTCACTGCGCGCGCCACCGCCCAAAGCCATGACGAGATCGGCCGCCTTGCTGAAGGATTCAACACCATGGTTACCAGCCTCGAAACCACCACCAACGAACTTCAGGAATCCCACGCTCGCCAAATCCGGCAAACTGGCAAGCTAGCCACCATCGGCGAACTCGCCTCCGGTATTGCCCATGAAATTCGCAACCCCCTTGCCGGTATCGGCGCCGCCGTTGAGGTTCTTGCAGAGAAGAGCAGTGAGCAGGATCGTGAAATCGTCGGAGAAATTCGCCGCCAAATCCAACGACTCAACTCCACCTTGCGCGGCCTCCTCGACTTCGCCAGACCGAAGGAACCCGAGATTGTCACTTGCGACATCGGTGAACTGGTCAAACCGATGGTTGCCCTAGCTCGTCCCGATGCCCAAAAAGCCCACATTAATATTGACGCCGATTCCATCACAGACTTGCCACCCATCTGCACTGATCCTCAACAAATCCAACAAGCCATTCTTAACATCCTCCTCAACGGCATTCAGGCCATGCCCCACGGTGGCACACTCACCATTCAGGGGGAAGTGATTGAAAAGATGCTCCAGCCCGGCCATCCTCGCACCTTGCGCCTCGCCATTCATGACACCGGCGTCGGTATCCCGCCTGAAAATCTCGACCGGATTTTTTCGCCATTCTTCACAACTAAACACCGTGGCACCGGTCTTGGCTTGGCGATCACCCGTTCCATCATCGAAAAAAACAACGGCCACATCTCTGTCCAAAGCGAAGTTGACAACGGCACCACCGTTACCCTCGAATTCCCCGTCTGCAAACAGGAGACTTGCGATGTCCAAAAATAAAGTCCTCGTCATTGACGATGAACGGCTCGTCCGTTGGTCCCTCGAACAAAAACTTTCCCGCGAAGGCTACGATGTTGAAAGCGCTCCCACCGGTGAGGAAGGTCTCAATCTCCTCCGCGACGGCGGCCACGAACTCGTCCTCCTCGACCTACGTCTTCCCGGTATTGATGGCGTCCAAACTCTCCAGGAAATAAAAAAACTCGAACGCGACATTGGCGTGATCATACTCACCGCCGACACCGGCATCTCCCGTGCTGTCGAATGCGTTCGCCTCGGTGCCCACAACTATATTTGCAAACCATTCGATTTCGACGAAGTCCGCATTGCGCTCGGAAAAGTCCGCGAAGATCTCCGCCTCCGGCGCGAAGTCACCCGCCTTCGTCGCCAACAACGCCGCGAATTCGGTGTCCAAAATCTCGTCGGGCCAAGCCCCGCCATGCGTGCTGTCCGCGATCTCATTGAAAAAATCGCCACTAGCGACGCAACCACAATTCTCATCGAAGGTGAAAATGGTACCGGCAAGGAGCTTGCCGCCCGGGCTATCCATTTCAGCGGTGCTCGCGCCGACCAACCGCTCCTCGATCTCAATTGTTCTGCCGTCCCCGAAACTCTTTTCGAGAGCGAATTATTCGGCCACGAACGTGGTGCATTCACCGATGCCAAGACGATGAAAAAAGGGCTCTTTGAAATGGCCGATGGTGGCACGCTCTTGCTCGATGAAATTGGCGACCTCAAACCCGCCATGCAGGCCAAACTCCTCCGCGTTCTCGAAACCCGCAAATTCCGTCGTGTCGGCGGCACCCAAGATATCGCTGTGGACGTCCGTGTAATCGCTCTCACCAATAAAGACATGATCACTGCTGTCCAACACGGCGAGTTCCGGCAAGATCTCTACTACCGGCTCAAAGTCATTGCCGTCAAAATGCCGCCACTTCGCGAACGCCCAACCGACATCGTACCTCTCGCCGAACATTTTCTCGAACACTTCGCTGCCGAATTCAAGAAACCTAAGAAAACCCTTTCCCCAGAAACCCGCCAAGCCATTACCCGCTACCCATGGCCCGGTAACGCCCGCGAACTCCACAACGCCATCGAACGAGTTGTCATTCTCGAAGCCGACCCCATTATCGCACTTGACCATCTTCCACTCGAAATTCGCGCCGGCATCCCCACCGACAGTCCGACTGCCGTCACTCTACCAGTCGACGGCATTGCACTCGAAACTGTCGAACGCGATCTTGTCCGCCAAGCCATGGAGCGGACTCGTGGCAACCAAACCCGCGCTGCCGAACTCCTCGGCATCGAGCGCGATGCTCTCCGCCGCCGTCTCATTAAGTACGGATTCCGTGAATCCGCTGTGGAAACCGCGTGATTATGCGCCATGAGGTGCGCGCCAGCGCGCTTCAGCACGACTAGTTCCGGAAACGTTACAAATCTATTATTGTCTAGCCTTTTCATTTCAAGTCACTTGCGTTGGTTTGTTCTTCCGGTGGCACGAGTACTGCAGAGCTTGTGCCGGACGGAGATATCGAAATGAAATCAAAAAAACCGATGTTGTTACTCGGACTCGGCATATGCGCTGTGCTGGCCTTGGCCATTTCCTGTGCAACGATTGACCGCGTAATGATGGCTCCGCCCCTTATTCCCGGCGCGACGTATGTCGGCATGGATATTTGTGGAACTTGTCACGAAAAGCAGGTCAATGATTTTAAGTTTACCCAACACTCGCGGATCCAACTCCCCGGCGATGAGAAACGTGTTTCTGGCCAAGGCTGCGAAAGCTGTCACGGCCCCGGTAGTCTCCACGTCGATGCCGGCGGTGGCAAGGGCAAGTTTATCGTCAATCCAGGTAAAGATCCGGAAGCCTGCTTCCAGTGCCATATTGATAAGAAAGCACAGTTCAATCTGCCCTATCATCATCCGTTGAAAGAAGGTCGCATGAGCTGTGTCAGTTGTCACGACCCGCACGGTGAGGACGTTCACAAACCAAAGGGCATGAGCGTGGCTCGGGTGAATGATGTTTGCGCGCAATGTCATCGTGAGCAAACGCGGCCGCATGTATTCGACCATCAAGCCGTGCGCGAAGGTTGCATTAACTGTCACAATGTCCATGGTTCCGTTAATCCAAAGATGCTGACGGAACGTGATGCAAACCTCTGCTTGAAGTGTCACGCTAGTGTCGGTTCGCCATTGGGTATCATCGTTGGCACTGATTTGCCATCAGGCACTGGACATGCTGGCAGGATTAAGGAAGGCACCTGCTTTAGCGGCGGATGTCATGACGCCATTCACGGATCTGACTTCAACCATCATCTCCGTTACTAACGATTCCATTTAGGAGAATTTCCCGATGAAACGAAACAATCTTACGATTGCGCTGGTAGTGGGACTTGGATTCGGTTGCTGGCTAGTGAAGACATCGGCTGACGATGGCACGAAAGCGGCCAGCCAGATCAAGACTGACACAACAGTGCTGTCTGACACGACCGGCGCTGTTACGCCCAGCGTCACTTACGCCGGTGTATCCGGCAACAAGTCGGCCTTTCGCGAGGCCACCGGCATCAAAGATGGCTGGTCGGGTGGGATTGAAGAGTTCAAACTGTCATCGAAAGTTAACAAGGATACGGACTTGAATATCGAAGGCCGGGGACTGTTTGACGATCATGATTACAAACTGCAGTTAGAATTGGTAAAGCCGGAGTTCGGTTTTGTGCGGGCCGGTTATACAGAGTGGCGAAAATATTACAATAACATGGGCGGGTTTTACCCAACAAACAACTTAGGGGCGGGGGTTTCCATTCCTCCGCAAAATCAAGATCTCCATGTTGACATGCGGAAGATCTTCTTTGAGGCCGGTTTGACAATACCGAATCTACCGAAAGTTACTGTTGGATACGAACGGCAAGAGAAAGAAGGTATGAAGTCCATGCTTGAGTGGGGAAGCGTATTTACGAATGCGGCCACCCAACTGAAGTTGTATCCATCATTCAAAGCCATTGATGAAAGTACCGATATCGTCAAGATGGATGCGGAATACTACGTCAAGAAAATCCATTTCGGCGACGATTTCCGTTACGAACATTTTCAGGCAGCTGATGCGAAACATGACGCCACCTATTCCCTGCCACCCCTCGCCACCGTAAGTTCAACCACAACTTATTACGAGAACTACAGAAATGACCTTTATAGCAACACATTTCATATGGATAGCCATGTGAATGAAAAATTCTACTGGTCAATGGGATATATGTTCAACAAATTTGATGGGGGCGATGGGTTGCAGATAAGCACCCAACCGCTTCCCACTACTGCAGTTCCCGTTCCAGTTCTCCCTGGGACTACTATTGAGTACTTCACGACGGCAGTTAATCTGAATAGCGACTCCCATGTTCTGAATGCAAATTTCATGTACGAACCGTGTAAGACAGTCATTCTAAATGCCGGCCTCCAAGGTGAACATACTGATTCGAGCGCACTTGAAACCGGCTATCAAGCAGCTTATGCAACTCCTCTCGCAGGACCAGAGACATATACCACCGAAACAGACAAACGTAGTTTGAATGAGAATTTTGGAATTCGTTATGTTGGGCTTCCATTTACGACTATCTACGCCGAAGGGAATTTGGCAGAGGAGCAGACCGACTACACATGGAATTTGAATCCTGCCGCGAACGGCGTTGCGAATATGATTGAGCAAATTAACTCACAGCGTGAAGCCGTTAAGGTCGGTTTTAATACTTCGCCAATCTCACGAACGACCCTATCAGTTTACTACAAACACAGCATCGGCGACGATGACTTCGGTTACCTGACCACTAGTACCAATTTCTTTATCGCACAAAGGATGGTATCTGATGAATTTGTTACCAAGCTAACATTACGGCCGACTGCTCGCGTGATGGTAGCTCTTCAGTATAAGTTGGCGGTGACAGATATTGGCTTGAATTCATTTAATCAACCGATTTATAGCGGCAGTGGCAACTATCAGTCCTCCACTTACACTCTCAGCACAACCGTTACGCCAATCAACCGGTTGTATCTGACTGGGTTGGCATCCTATCAGGACACGATTACTTCCAGTATATATAACGGTTCACCATTTATTGCTCCATACCGTGGCAATGTGTACACCGCATTGGCCAGCATCGGCTATGCGATTGATAATAAGACAGACATCACCGCTGGTTACGACTTTTCTTATCAGAATAACTTCAGCAGCAGTGTTGACGCCGCCGGTGGCTACAACTACGGAACCGATGACCGGCGACACAGTATCAAAGTTGGACTGAAGCGGAAAATTACTAAAAATGTCACGAGCAATATCAGGTATGAATATGATGAGAACGTTGAAAACAGTACCGGTGGCATCAACAACTACCGAGCCAACGTCGTCACTGCGGCTTGTGTGATTCGCTTTTAAGTCCCGCCTGCAAGACAGCAAGAACCCCAGCCGTTGAGCCGGGTGACATCAGATACAGTCCAGCCCAGCCCTCTTGAACAACCCAACGCACTTGCTCAATGGCAATTTCCTGGCCGATTTTGGCTTGATCGGCGGGATCAGACTTGGCGGCGAGCCGTTGCAGAATCGCATCCGGCAAGACAACGCCAGGTACCTGCGCAAGGCGGCGCGCTTGTTCGAAGCCGGTCAGAATCATCACGCCGACAAGAACCGGACATTGCCGACGAAATGGGGCAAGCGCTTTTAATGCGTCATAATGGAAAGCTGGCTGCGTCATCACGTAGTCGGCGCCGTTGTCGAGTTTTTGCCGGAGCCTATCGAGTTCCCGGTTGCGATCAACCGCTTCCGGCTCAAAACCGGTGCCAATGGTGAAATGTGTACGCGGGTCGGTTTGTTTGCCGAGCGGTGCGCCGCCGAAATCAACCCCGGCATTCAGGCATGACTGGGTCAATCGTACCAGCGCTACCGAATCGAGGTCAAACACCGCCGTTGAGCGCGGATAGGTTGGGGACATTTTCGGTGGATCACCGGTAATGAACAGCACGTTGTGAATCCGGTTGGCGTGGTAACCGATTAGCCGGCTCTGGATCCCCATCAAATTCAAATCGCGCCCGGTAAAATGCGGAATTAATTCCAGCCGGTCACTCGACCACGCCAGTCGGTCGCGCACGAGATGAATGAAATCGCCGGGTGCCATCAATGGAATGCCGCGCGAGCCGTCGGTGAAATCTACGGCATCGACGAGACCACAGTCAGCCAGTTGCCGGATGAACTCGATTTTGCCGGCGGACAACTTGGCGTCGGTTCCACGGGGCGGCAACATTTCGACGCTGACGGCGAATTTGCCGGCTTTGAGTTTATCGGATAACGGGCCATTCTGTTTCTTATCCGCGATGCCCGCCGGTGGAAATGCGGTTTTGATTTCGACAGCGGCGGTACTCGCGCCGGCTTGCCGGGAACGGATGTAATTGTGCATTTCGCGGATGTGCGGCGGATGCATTTCACAGCAGCCGCCAATCAACCGCACGCCGCGATCCAGAAAACTGCGCGCCAACCGGCCGACAAACTCCGGGTTCACTGAACTCATGAACCGGTTGCCGATACGTTGGAATCCACCGGCATTGGGCATGACCACCAAGGGCAATGGCGCATTTGGCACCGCGTCCACAAACGAGTTCGCATCCCACGGTGCGCAGCAGTTGACTCCGGCAACGGCCGCGCCGATTTCTGCCATCCGTCGCACAAACGCCGGTGCCGACAACTCGGCATTGAATGTCATCTCCGCAATGATTGGCGGCGCAGCCGGTAACGACCGGATGAGTGCAATGAGTAATTCAAGTTGCGGCTGGGATGTAAAAGTTTCGAGCAGCAGCGCATCCGCACCGGCTGCGATCAGACTCTCGATCTGTTCCCGGTAACACTCCGCGATCGTGGCCGGTGTCGTTACTGGCTGCGCCGCCGGCCCGATCGAGGCCAGCACGAAAACCGGTGCGGTGCCGGCCGTGCGGGCGAGATTGACGCCGGCACGATTCAACTCGGCAACGCGGCGTTCCATTCCGAATTGGCGCAACTGATACCGGTTGGCGCCGAAGGTGTTTGTCTTCAGGCACTGCGCGCCGGCAGCGAGATAATCCCGGTGAACGCGGCTGATGAGGTCGGGCTGGTCCATGTTGAACGACTCGTAGACGTGGTTGGCTTCGGAAAGTCGCCCGGTCAGTTCGAACAAATACGAGCCCATCGCTCCATCGGTGAGGAGCGGCTGTGTTTTGAGTGTGGTCAGGAAATCTGCCATTACCGTCTTAAATTTTACGGAATCGTGCCAGCACCGGAATGTGTTCGTCGTTCATGCTACCGTAGCTGAAGAATACGCAATTTTTCTGGCCGAGGCGCAGGAGCAGTTCCAATTGCTCGGTCAGCTTGCCGGCATCGCTGAAATACTTAGGATCCTTCTTTGTTGCACCGAACATATACTCTGCCGTACTCCCGCCCAATGCCAGCCCCATCCAAATTTTGTCGTTCGCGTTCGCCACCAACTGCCGGCATTCCTGCGTCTCCAACTCAACAATCCGCGTGTTGTAAAAATAGCTCATCGGACAAGCAAAATCGAGCGCCCCACGCTCATACCATTGCACCCAATCCGCCATCATGCCATCCCGGCTCTGGCAGAACTTCCAGCCGTCGAAGTAGGTCACCTCGGCTTGGTATGGTTTGTAAAACTCGCGCTGGTACGGCATCCGCGCCGCCACACTGAATGGCGCACCTGGTTTCAACTTGCGCACCAAGTTTGCCATCTTCACCACTAGATTTGTCAACGCTTCCTGCCGCCACAAACCCCATTCCGGCTTGTCGAGCGGCGCGTGCGCCTTGCACCAGTCGCAATAGCAAACCGGGATCGAGCGGAACTGCGCGCCGATTTGATGGGCTGGATCGTAAATGGTGTTTGGATTGAAGATGTAACCGTCTTCGAGATTGATACCGTCGTAGTTGAACTCAGTCATTGCCCGCCGCAGCTCGCCAAGAATGTACTCGACCGCGGACGGATTCGCCGGGCAGAGCACATGCGCCGGCGAGCCATCCTGGCGGACCTGCGTTAGTGCGCGCACTTTTGCCGGCATATGGGGTGAGATGTTCATCTCATCGAAGCAGCCATGCACTTGCAAGCCTTGCCGGTGAGCTTCGGTGGTAATCTTTTGCAGGTTGTCTTCGTACTGCGGGAAGTCAATCACTTCCGGGCCATCCGGCTTGCCGTCAACCCGCTTCGTCCCGCCACGCCGACAGATATACGGGATGATGATGTCAATATGCGCGGCCCGGCAACGATCGGCCAGGCGCTGCGGATTTTCGGACCTGATCGCTCCCGGCCAGGTCCACATTGCTAGATGATTAAACATGTTTTTCTCCTACTGCGGCCATTCCAAGCCTTCGCCCACGACATTGTCGCGCGTGGTACCGCGGCGGAATGCGATCCGGATAAACGCCTCGGCGTAGCCGTATCCGCTCTCGTAACCACGGGATTTGTTCAGCGTTTCCTGGGATCCATATCCTTTGAGAACATTGACGCTCGCGTGACACCCCACCGCGTCGCGTTTGCGTTGTCGGTAAGCGGTGATATCCACATACACGTTCGGAAGGAAGTGATAACTCTGGTAGCCAGGCGCAGCTTGAAACATATACAACTCCGGCCACGGCTCCGGCACGCCTTGAAGTTCGAGATTATTCATCGCCCGCAAAACAAGACAGCCGGCCGCTTGGTGATCCGGATGAAAATCTACCGGCCAGTGTCCGAACACCAAGTCCGGCTTGAACTGCATGATTTTATCTTGCGCGCGTTTTACGCCGGCAGCATCCACGGTCATCTTGCCATCTGGGAAATCCCAACCTTCAGCTATCGCGCCCATGATTTTCGCTGCCGCTTGTGATTCAGTGGCACGGATCGGTTTCGAACAGGTCATGTGAACCACCTGCACCTTGCAGCCTTCATCCACATACCGGCAGATTGCGCCACCACAGCCGATTTCCGCATCGTCAGGATGCGCGCCAAATATCAGAATCTTTTTGCTCATAATTTTCACCTGAACTGCGGCAGCTCCGCCGCGTATTCTTTCATTAAATCATCAAACACCGCGCGGGCCTGTGTGAGCGACCGAATCTGTGGTTGCAAACACATCGCTTGCAACGCCAGCTGCCGGTCGCCAGTCAGCGTCGCTTGCACCACCAATTCATGCAACGTCACTTGCCGGCGGCACAACTCCGCGCACGCGACAGGCAATTCTCCGACTTGAATCCCGCGCACCCGGCCGCCCACTGCCACAGCCGGGATATCCACCACGGCGTTCGCCGGCAAATTCGGAATCGAGCCATGATTGATGATGTTGATCGCGTCGAGATAGGTGGGCGTGTTCGTCTCGAACGCTTCCATCACCACACATGTCCGCTCCCGGTAATACGGATGCGTCGTGTCTTTCGGGAATGGCGGCTTCTCCTTCGCCACTGCCCGATCCGGCTCGACGGCGCTCAACGTATCCGTCGGTGTTGCCGACACCGGTTTCGCCAGCCACTTGTTCAGCGACACCGTTTTCCATTCGTAACCGCGCGCTTCCCATTCTTCGGGTGGATAAAACCACGGCAAATACTCCGCAACATGATCGTCATACCCCACCGGATACGCGCCGAAGGTGTCGAGCACATCGCGCGTAAACTGCTGCTGCGGCACGTTCGGGCGATTCTTGCGCCAGAAATCGCTTTTCCGAACCTGTTCGAGAAACTCCTTCATGAAACTTCGGTTCGAGCCGCGCCGGCGGATATCCACCAGCCAGTTAAAATGATTCACGCCGCCGGAAATCACTTCCAACTCGCCGGGCTCATACCCCAGCACCTCGGCGACCACGCCAAACGAGCCGTGCACCTGATGGCAGAACCCCAGCCAGTTCACGCCGCCCGCCCGCTCAAAGTAAGTGCAGAGGTAGGACATCGGGTTGGTGAAGTTCATCAGCCACGCGTCCGGGCAGAGTTCCCGGATATCGCGGCAAATGTCCATGAACATCGTGATGTTGCGCATCGCGTGGAACTGGCCGCCCGGCCCGCCGTTCTCCCCGAGCGTCTGCGCCACGCCATGCCGGCGCGGAATCTCGATGTCCTTGATCCAATAGGGCAACCGCTTCGTCTCGCAGGCCGTCACGATGTAATTGCAACCGGCCAACGCCGCCCGGCGATCCAGCGTGGTCGAAATCTTCAACGGCGACTTCTCGCGCGCGGCCATGGCCCGGATATTCTGCTCGGACTTGGCCAACCGCTCCGGATCGACATCCATCAACACAAACGACGCCTCGCGCAGCACCTTCGAGCGCACCAAATCCTCCGCCACCGCCATTGAAAACCCGGGCGAGCCGGCACCGATCATCGAAATTTTAAGATTCGCCATGCCGGCCATTTACACTGATAGCTTGGCCACCGGCAAGGACAAACCGCCCCCGCGCGAAAGGTTTGACAGGCCGGCGGCTTCTCGCCTAGCTTACCGGCATGTTAACCGACAAGATCAACGCCGATTTGAAACAAGCCATGCTCGCCAAGGACGCCGCGCGCCTTTCGACTTTGCGCTTGCTAAAGTCGGCCATCGAATACCACAAGATCGAAAAGAAACAGGAAAACCTGACCGATGCCGATGTGACCGGCGTCATCAAGAAACAGATCAAACAGCGGCAGGACTCGATTGAAGGGTTTACCAAAGGCGGCCGGGCCGACCTCGTCGCCACCGAAGCCGCCGAGCTGGTGGTATTGAAAGGCTACCTGCCCGAAGAACTCTCCCCGGCCCAAGTGGAAGCGTTCGTGAAAGAAGCCATTGCCGAACTCGGCGCCACCACCCGTGCCGAAATGGGCAAAGTCATGAAAGCCGTCCAAGCCAAGACCGCCGGCCGCGCCGACAACCGCCAAGTCAGCCAACTCGTCGCAACGCTTTTGAAGTAATCACTGCCAAAGCCTGCTCGCCACGCTTGAGGCGTGGTCACCCAGTGCCGTAGTTTGTCCCACTGAGCTTGCCCCGCTCGGAGCGGGGCGAGTCGAAGGATCTCAGATTCAGCCGGTGTGGCTGCGTCCGTCCCGGACGCATTCGTATCAATACCGCCGAGACGGCGGTTGCTACATTTACGGAATCGGATTCGCGCCGTTGTTGCTGGCCAGTGCGGCCAGACAGTCGATTATTTCGGCGATGCTAGTGGCGAAGGCGGAGAGGGATGGATTCCATCTGCCTCCAAGCTCTTTGGTTCGCACTCCGGGCAGGCGTTGATTGAGAATATCGCAATCGACTCAGTGCTAATATACGACCCGATCGGTTGCCACACGCCTTGTTCGTTGCGAATCTTTTTGCACCGCATGCAAATTAACAATAATTTCCCACCAAACGCTTTCACAGCAGCCGTTTTCTCAAGCAACCTTGCCACCGACTGCTTCTCGGCCAAAAGCAATTTCCTAATATGGCTGACCAATACGCCGATGACTGCGAACGCTCCCAACCGCATTAAGGTCGCCCACACCGCATAGAAGTGCGAAGAGTATGAATGGCCGTCCGCAAAATCCACCCAGAACCAGACGACTGCGCAAACAAATGCCGTGACCAATGATTCGAGCAACCCAAGCTGCCACGCCGCAAGACTTACTGGTAGGAAGTAGAAAGCAAAAAAACTTAGTTCGTAGCCAGTCACCCAATCGAGCGCGCCAACAATCGCAATGAGTGCCATCACGCCCAGCAACGTTGGCCATTTGCTTACCGATTGCTCATGAGTAGCACTCATAATTCTTATTATCATACAAGATATAGATATGTCGGTCAAGGTTGCAGATTCCATGCTCAGCTTGAGCAACCAATAATGATCGGGCTGGGCACACTCGCCACAGCCATAGAAGCGGCGGAGATACTTCAACAAGCAGATTCCTCGACAAGCTCGGAATGACAACCCTTTTTCTTTTTTCTATCATCCTGAGCGCAGTCGAAGGATCTCCTCCTTATGGAATGGGCGTTGCCCCGTTGTTGCTGGCCAGTGCGGCCAACCGGTCAATCGCTTCGGCAATACTGGCCGGCGCATTGGCCCAATGACCGGGAGTGACGGGAGTGTAGCCCACATTCTGGCCCGCCAAATTCACCCACGCGGGAAACACACCAGTGCCATTCTGCCAACCGGGAGTGGCGGCGAGAACTTGACCGGCCGTCCCAATCGGCAGCCGCGCATTCATGACCGCACCGGGCTAACTGGTTGGGTTTGAATGCCCCTGAACCGACCAAAGGAGTAAGGTTGAGAGACGACGCAATGACCTTGTTCCGTCACGCAATGGCCTTATTCCGTGTTGGAATGGCCTTGATTCGCGACGGAATGGCCTTATTCCGTGATGGAATGGCCTTGTTTCGTGATGGAATGGCCTTGTTTCGTCACGCAATGGCCTTGTTTCGTCACGCAATGGCCTTGTTCCGTGATGGAATGGCCTTGATTCGCGACGCAATGGCCTTGTTCCGTGATGGAATGGCCTTGATTTGACGGCAAAAGAGGCCGATTTGAGCGAAAATGAAGCTGAGGAAGGCCAAAATAGGCCAAAATGGCAGGATTGCCGCATACGACAGCGGCGTCTCGTCCAACTCGGCTTGAGCCCAAAACGCCTACCGCTTGACCTGCCAGACCCCTCGCTCAGGCTGGATGAGGAA
>Ga0118677_10001791_pt1 | contig 44712 bp, 36 predicted proteins | sample AliMusrvi5mmetaG_FD_86154 | JGI IMG/M metagenome (GOLD analysis project Ga0118677, IMG submission 86154) | reverse complement strand
GATTTTCTCGGTGCGAAGTATCATAGGGGTATTTTCTCTTATCTTATTCAAAATTAAACAAAATCCTCAGAAGGTGAAGTTCATGGAAACGAAAATGCCGAATTTGGTTACATTGGGGTTCTGGATGTCATGAAGATGGGTCATTCTCCAAACCGCATCAACCCTGAATATCCTGAAAATATTCTCTATGCCGGCACCTGCTTCCCAGTATGGTGTGCTCCCGAAAGGCCGCATCTGATCAGGAAAAAGAGAGTAAGTTTCGTTCCCCGACTGCAGGGTGCCGTAAACACAGCGCACATGCACCACCTCCCTCCATTTCAGCTTCCTGATCCCGGGGATATGATTGAAAACAAGTCCGTCAAAATGATGCGTGAAATAAAAACTGAACCAGGCATCGCTTACAAATTCATAATAATTCATCAGGTTGGCTGCATCTTCGTCGAACAGAAAAGTCTGGTTGCCATCGTGGTTCCTGAGCAGGGGATAGGGAAGCGTTCCCCAGATCTTGCCGATTTCGATCTTGTACTTTGACCATCCTATGGTTGAAAAATTAAACCATTGCTGAATATTCAGCTGAAGCCTCTCATATGCATAATCACTTTTAAAGGCATTGGGCATTCCATAAGCGAAACTTATCAGGATAATGGGATAGCTGGAACTGATGGTATATCTGTAAAATTCGGCATTAACGAACTTCTCATGCCACGACAAACGGGTGTCAAACTTTATCTCGGAAGTATATATGGAACTCTTGAGCTGGGGGGATGAAGGGCCATCGGGAAAAATTACGAACTGAGTCATACCCAATGGGAAAACTTCACGGTGGGTAAGGGTAAGAGTATTGATAAGCCCATTGTACCATTCATGTTCATAAGCCATTTTGTACTCCCTCACCATGGTCAGCTTGTTGTTGGGCCCGCGATGGAACAGTGATGAAAGGATGTTGTCTGTTGCAAATGCGTTAGGGCTCAGACCAAGCTGTTCCACGTCCCATTTGTATGCTGCCGAAAAATCCCTCCTTGGGTTTTTACTGAACATATAAAGGATATCTCCGCCGCCTTTGAATTTCCCGTCGAGTGTCCCGTAAGCTCCATACGCCTCCAGCTGTATCTTTTTACTAAAGCTGTTTGATGTCCTGCCTCCTATCCTGAACCTTGCCCCTTCCACCCCGTTGTAGCTGAACAGCTTGAAGTAAGGCCCGAGTTCCACCTTGCCCCAGCTCAGGTAGCCTGTTGTTATCCCGTAAATAACATCCACATACGTTTTAAAAATTGGCATGTTCTTTACCGAATCCACCATTTTATATATGCCCTGCTCTGTTTTATTGAGTTTCTCAGGCCTGTTCTCCTGCCAGTAGGCCTCGTCTTTTTTGTCGGCGCCAGGTTCAATAATGACATTGGTAGGCTTTGAAAGTAATTTTGCAGCTTCCGGTATGTCATACTGGAAATCGGAATACTGCACCGTGCGGTGAGCGAAGAAACCGATCATTTTATGGGCATTTGCAACGATGTTGAAATCCACCGAAAATTTATCCTTCTTCAGCAGCCAGTAGCGGTTGTCGGTCCATTCATATTCCTGGGCTATCGCCAGGTCGTTCACAAAATTGATATTGGCGTCGCCGGCAATACGCATTTCAAGCTTTCGTACTGCAAAAGTGGTGTCGGTGATCCAGAGATTCCCTGTAAAAGTGAGTTCCTGCAGGCGTTTCGGTTTGAACATCAGGTGATAGCACCAGTTGTTTCCCACATATACCGAGTCAACGAGAAAGTATTTATAGGCATCCAGTCCGAAGTCAGCGACAGGACTCACAAAATTCTTCTCGAAGATCAGCACATAATTCTTATAAACATCAACTTCCTGTGAAAGGTTCCCGAGGAACTGCGACACGCTCTGATTCTCAAGGCCTGAAAGCCGGCTGGCCATGATGATCTCCTTTTTTGCCCTGGGTGTTTTCCTGTAATAAACTTCACTCATGGTCTCCGTGATAAAAACAGGGAGGTAGGATTTCCCGTTGATAGTCGATGTGTCGACATAATTCCATACCCAGTCAAAGGGTTTAAGTATCTTCCTGCTTTTAAGTTTGTCGCTGATATTGTTGGCGTCAACTTCGATCTTGGTGTAGGTTTTATACTGGTAGGTGTCGAACGACTGCAGCATGTTTGCTTCCTTTTGCGCTATCACCTTTTTAATAATTTCGTCTGCCGGATTTCCTTTGTAGTGGACAACGACCTCCTGGAGGTTATACTGCCGGGCTTCGAGTTCGAAGTCGATGGTCTGGAACTGGTGCAGGCTGATCTTTCTCGTGGATCCTTTGTAGCCGAGGACTGAAGCCCATAAACTGTCGGCCTTTGTCTTGAACTCCAAAGCATAATTTCCGTTAAAATCGGTCAGGGTTCCTATCGTTGTGCCTTTGGGAACAATGCTTACAAAAGGAATGGATTCGCCTGTTTTTGAATCCTTCACGTGGCCCATGATCTTGGTTACCTGGGCGAAGGTTGCCAGGGGTAAGAGTGCAATTAAAAGAAAACAAAGAGGCATAAGTTTTCGTGCCCCCGGTATTTTACGCATATGGTATAACAGGTTAAACCACAGGTTCATTTTCGGAAAGTTCATCCCAGAATTCCACCGCTCTTCTGAGATGGGGAATAACGATGGTACCGCCAACCAGGGTGGCAATAGCAAATATCTCCGACATTTCCTCCCTGCTCAATTTTTGTTCGTAGCATTTGATCAGGTGGTAGCGCACACAATCGTCGCAGCGAAGAACCATCGAGGCCACAAGTCCCAGCATTTCCTTGGTCCTTACAGGAAGTGTTCCTTCCATGTATGCATTGGTGTCAATATTATATATGCGTTTGATCACCTTGTTATCCAGGCCAAGGATGCGTTCATTCATCTTTTCCCTGTATGCGTTGAACTCCCCGACTTTCTTTCCCATGTGTAATCAGATTATTCCTTCATTTAGGATGTCGTGAAGATGGATGACACCTTTATATGTTGTTTTGTTGACGACCAGCAGCTGGGTTATATTGTTCTTACGCATGATACCCAGGGCGTCGATCACCAGGGTTGAAGGTTCAATGGTCTTAGGGTTCAGCGACATGATATCCTTTGCCTTCAGCTTGCCGAACTCACCGCCTTTTTCAAGCATGCGCCTGAGATCGCCGTCGGTGATTATGCCTGCCACCCTCCCTTTTTCTATGACTGCCGTGGCTCCCAGCCTTTTAGAGGATATTTCGAGGATCACCTGTTTGATGTCATCGGTCGCTTTAACCGATGGTTTCTGGTTGTGTACATAGAGGTCTGAAACTTTCAGGTACATTTGTTTGCCAAGGGCTCCGCCCGGATGAAATTTCGCGAAATCGCCGGCTGTGAACCCCCTGGCTTCAAGCAGGCATACTGCCAGGGCATCACCCATGACCATCTGGGCGGTGGTGCTGGAAGTAGGAGCGAGGTTATTGGGGCATGCTTCCCTTGAAACGGTGGTGTCAATTATAAAATCACTCTGAAGGGCCAGGTATGAGCCGGTGTTTCCCACCAGTGAAATAAGGAGGCTGCCCTGCTGTTTGAGCAAGGGCACCAGAACTTTGATCTCGGGAGTTTCCCCGCTTTTGGAAAGGCAGATAATGATATCATCTTTTTGTACTATGCCCAGGTCGCCATGAATGGCATCTGCTGCATGCATGAAAATGGCAGGAGTTCCCGTGGAATTAAATGTAGCAACAATTTTCTGGCCTACGATTGCTGACTTTCCTATCCCGGTAACGACAACCCTTCCCTTTGATTTTATGATACGCCGCACACACTCCAGGAAATCATCATTGACCGACTTAGACAGGTTCTGTATAGCGGTTGCTTCATCCTTTATTGTTCGGATAGCGACCTGTTTCAATGCATCAGATGTTTTCAACACACAATTTTTTTAATTTTTTTTGGTTATTTGGAGATGTTTATGCTTATATTTGTATATAGGTCGTAAAAAATTAAAAATCAACGTTCGGCACACAAAAGTACGAAATTAATCAATTTTAGATGGCAGTAAGCAAAGACCCATACAAGCTGCAGGAAGTTTTAAAGAAAGTTTTTGGTTTTAGTGGATTCAAAGGTAGCCAGGAAGCTGTTATAAATAATCTGCTGGCTAAAAAAGACACATTCGTTATTATGCCCACAGGGGGCGGGAAATCGCTGTGTTACCAGCTCCCTGCATTAGTCCTTCCAGGTACTGCGATCATTGTATCCCCTCTCATCGCCCTGATGAAAAATCAGGTAGATTCCATGAGAAGTTTCGGAACTGAGGAAGAAGTTGCTCATTTCATGAACTCTTCACTCACCAAACAGGAAATCACGCAGGTAAAAAAGGATGTTACCAAAGGCAGGACCAAGCTTTTATATGTTGCACCCGAAACGATAACAAAGGAAGAGAACATAGAATTCCTTAAGAATATCAGTATTTCGTTTTATGCCATCGATGAGGCGCATTGCATATCGGAATGGGGGCATGACTTCAGGCCTGAATACAGGAGGCTTAGGCCCATCATCCAGGCCATAGGGCAGGATGTGCCTGTGATCGCATTAACGGCGACTGCAACCCCGAAGGTTCAGCAGGACATACAGAAGAATCTCAATATGATGGATGCCACGGTATTTAAAGCATCCTTCAACAGGCCCAACCTGTATTATGAAGTCAGAGCCAAAACGAAAAACGCGTCCAAAGACATTATTAAATATATCAAAGGGCACCCGGGGAAGTCTGGAATTGTTTACTGCCTGAGCCGTAAAAAAGTTGAAGAGCTGGCCGACACCCTGGTGGTGAACGGGATCAAAGCCCTGCCTTACCATGCCGGCCTCGATGCAGCCACCCGCCGGTCGAACCAGGATAAGTTCCTGATGGAAGAAGTGGATGTTATCGTGGCAACTATAGCTTTTGGCATGGGCATCGACAAACCCGACGTACGGTATGTCATTCATAACGACATGCCAAAAAGCCTCGAAGGATATTACCAGGAAACAGGGCGTGCCGGCAGGGATGACGGCGAAGGCAACTGCATTGCATTTTATGCTTACGAGGACATTCAGAAACTCGAAAAGTTCCTGAAAGGAAAATCAGTGGCAGAGCAGGAGATCGCCAAACAGCTTCTGCTTGAAACGGTTGCCTACAGTGAATCATCGGTCTGCAGGCGCAAACAGCTGCTCCATTATTTTGGTGAGATCTTCAAGGAGGAAAACTGCCAGAACTGTGACAACTGCATGCATCCGAGGAAAAAATTTGAAGGGAAACAATATGTTCAGATTGTGCTTGAGACTGTTCTCGCTGTAAAGCAGCAGTTCAAGAACAAACATGTGATCAATATCATCATCGGCAAGAATTCTGCCACGATCAAGTCATACAAGCATAACAAACTACCGCAGTTCGCTAAAGGCGCTGCAAAGGAAGAGAAGTTCTGGAATGCAGTGATCAGGCAGGCCCTGATTGAACGGCTGCTTACAAAAGATATTGAAAACTATGGTCTCCTGAAGATCAGCCCCGAAGGCCAGGAATTTCTTAAGAATCCTTATTCCATGATGCTAATGGATGACAGGGATTACGAAAACCCCGAGGAAGAAGACCTGATGGAAGCCATGGGGGCGAAAAGCAGCACTGCCGATAAGACATTGTTTGCCCTGCTGAAAGACCTGCGTAAGGAAATTGCCCGTAAAGAAAAGCTTCCGCCATTTGTGATCTTCCAGGATCCCTCTCTGGAGGATATGGCAATTCAATATCCTATCAATGCCGAAGAACTGAAGCAGATCACCGGCGTAGGAAGCGGAAAAGCGCATAAATACGGCAAACCCTTCCTTGACCTCATCAAGGAATATGTTGAGGAGAACGAGATCATCCGGCCGATGGACATGGTCGTCAAATCGGTGGTCAACAAGTCGGGCATCAAGGTGTATATCATCCGAAGTATTGACCGTAAAATTGCTCTCGAAGACATAGCACTGGCCAAGAACCTGAGCTTCGGCGAACTCTTGGCTGAAATTGAAAGCATAGTCGGATCCGGTACCAAGATCGATCTGGACTATTATATCGACGAAGTAGTTGATCTTTACCACCAGGAGGAAATTTTCGAGTACTTTCGCAAAGCCGAATCGGATTCCATCAATGAAGCCCTCCGTGAACTGGGGGAAGATGAGTTTACCGAAGAAGAGATCAGGCTTATGCGTATCAAATTCATGTCAGAACTAGGTAATTAAAACATTAAATCATGCAGGAAGAAAATTTAAACAAACCTGAAGAAATTCAGGAAAATTCAGCTATTGAACATTCTGAAGCAATTCAGGTAACCCCGGCAGTGGCGAAGCATCCTTTCTTTGTATTTACAATAAACACCGTGCTTGGGCTCGTACTTCTTGCAGGCCTGGTGGTATTGTACATCATGGTGCTTACAAAAAAAGAACAGACTGTGCAGCTCCCCATGGCGTTGCAAAGCTCCAAGGGCAAAGCTCTCTCGGTGGTATACCTCAACCTTGATTCCCTCAACACAAGATATGAGCTGATCAGGAACCTTAGAAAGGACCTGGAAGTAACGGTAAACAAACTGCAGTCGGAACTTAAAAAAGAAGAAGAGAGCCTTCAGAAGGACGGAGCTGACTTTCAGCAAAAAGTACAGGCAAACGTCATCTCCGAAGACAAGGCCAAGCAGATCTATGAGATCCTGATGAAGCGTCAGCAGGCGCTGGTCGAAAAAAAGGAGAGGTATACCCAGATGATGACCCAGCAGCAGATCGCGATGAACCAGAAGCTGACGGACACGCTGACGAATTTTCTTAAACGCTTTAACAGGACCTACAAGTTTGATTATATCATGGGATACAAAAGCGAGGGAGAGATCCTTATTGCGAACGACACCCTTGATATTACCAGCACAATTGTTGATGCAATTAATAAGGAATACCAGGAAAGAAAGAAATAATGAAGCCTTTTGCTTTCATCCTTCCCTGCCTTGTCACTGTTTTTTTTTCATGCAGTTCACCTGGGCAGCCTGAGATCACCCGCAGCCTGCCTGCCGACTCAGTAATACCCGAGAAAAAAATGATGTCGCTTCTTGTTGATGTTCATTTGCTTGAAGGCGGACTGATGGTAGAAAGGAACAGGGGGGAAGTGGACAATAAATTTAACCAGGAGGCATACAGGAAACTTTTTCTGAAATATCATATCACCTCATCCCAGTTCATCCGGAATATGGGATACTACCAGAATGATGCCGTTAATTTTACAAGGATTTACGATACCGTCATCCAGAGGATCAACAGGCTTAAGAAAGCAAAGGTTTAGTGCCTTGTAAAGGTGGATGTAACATGCTTCAGGTCGGCACCGTCGTTTATTGTATAAGTCCAGTTTATAGTTGAAGTGCCCGAGAGGACGCCTGAACCGTTTACAACCAGGCCGTTGCCTATAACCTCGTTCGGGTCGAGCGTTATGGTATTGCCCGAAACCAACGCTTTTGCCGGTAGATAAGACAGGCCGATACCGGCAAAGTTATAAATAAGAACCCCCGTTTTTGAATTTGTATCAACCGCGATCCGGGCTTCATAACTGTATTTCACCCATGTCTCCGCCACACTCCAGTTGCCAGTGAATGCTGCCCTGGCATCAGATGAAGTGGTTGTGGAATTTTCTTTCTGACATCCCGTGATCAGCAGAAGAACAAGCACTGCGGGAAGAAACAATGTCTTGACTGATTGCATAACGGGGGTTATAATTATGTTACAACATTAAAATGTAATGCTTACTCCAACACTGGGCATAATGGGTAACTGGTTTACCTGGGTATAGGAAATCCTGTCAAAATAGAAGATGTTGGTCTGGTTAAGGGCATTGGTCACACTCACAGTGGCATCAAGTTTGGCGTTCTTTCCAAGAAGGAAAGTTTTTTTAAGGCTGACGTCAAACCTGCTGTAAAAGGTCAGACGGCCCTGGTTGTAATCGGCATACAGTATCCCCAGGTTCCCGTTGGTGTGGGTGTAATCCCCGCCCATATCACCAAAATTGAGTTTCTCATAAAATCCCTGGGTCTGGGTGAACGGGAAGCCTGATCCGAAGTTATACCTTGCATCAAATTCCCAAAGTCCTTTTTTTCCGAAAAGATAAGTTGCCAGAAGGTTCAGGTTATGCCTGCGGTCCCAGATCGGCACGTAATGGATCACGCCGTCATACATATGAACGAAACACAGGGAGTAGGTAAGCCAGAGGCTAAGTTTCGAGAGCTGGTATTTTAAGGAAACATCGAGTCCCTCGGCATCACCGGTTTCCAGAATGAAATCCTTTTTGAAATAATCGGGTTTGCTTGCATTTTCAGGCGTGTCGTCATATAGCTTATTCCTGTTCATGGTTGTCAGCTGGGGATAATATTTATAGTATCCTTCCACGTTCAGGGAGAGGGTTTTCACGATATCCCATTCGAAACCAAAGATCACCTGGTCACATAACTGTAAGCGGGTTGTGACAGGTTTCCCAAGGAATTCTTTTTGCAAGTTCTGGGGTGCTGCAAGGTAACCTGTGAACAGGTTGACCACATCCTGGCTGTATGTCGTGCTGATGAGATCCTGGGAATACATACCGGCTGCCATTTTTAGCCTGAACCTTGGAAGGATATTATATTTTACCGACAGCCTTGGTTCAAACCTGAAATTTGCAAGAGTTGCATAATATGCGAGCCTTACACCGGGTTCCACTACAAATTTTCCGAATATCCATTTGTATTTGCCATATCCTGAAATTTCCGTAGTATTCTGATCATAGTCGATGTTCCTGTTGATGCTGTTATAGAAGGTAAGAATGGTGTGGTATCCTGAACCTTCAAGCCCGTAACGCAGGGAGCTTTTCCCGAAGAAATAAGTAAAGTCAAGGCCGACATTAAACCCGCCAATGGAGCTTGAGCGCGGCGACATACCGACCTGTTCCATATTCACTTTATAATAGGAATAAGCGGCATGACCTTCCAAAAGAACCGGGCTTTTACCGGGGATGGCTACAAAATTCAGACCGCCTCCGTAGGAATTCCAGTTGTAATTCTGTAAAACCTGGTATTTCACATTGTCGTTGAAATCAAACCCGTAAAAGCTGACTTTGCTTCCGTTGGCGGCGTTGACAGAGATTTTCCCGTAAATATCGAGATAATTGTAGGGCAATCCGTTTTCATTGATGTAGTTGTAAAATATCTTGCTGCTTTGCTCAAGGTATGATCCCTTGACTGACAGGATCAGCGAGGCAGAAGCATCATTTTCCGTTTTGGCTTTTGCAATAGGTCCTTCAAACAGTCCTTTGGCCCCGAAAGTGCTGATGTCGATCTTGCCTCCGAAACGGTTCTTATTACCGTCCCGGGTGGTGATGTCCATCACCGAAGAAATCCTGCCGCCGTACTCGGCATTGAATCCACCCGTATAAACATCCACATTCTTAAGAATATCAACATCAAATACCGAGAAAAGTCCGATGGAATGAAAAGGATTGTAAATGATCATTCCGTCGAGCAATACTTTGTTCTGAATGGGAGGGCCTCCGCGGATATAAAGCTGTCCGCCCTGGTCACCCGAAAATATCACCCCCGGCAGTACCTGCAGGTACTGGGCAAGGTCGGGCTGGCCGCCAATGGTTGGGATCATCGTGATTTCCTTGGGTGTGATTTTTATTATTGACGTCTGGGTTTGGGTGGTCTTATTCTCTTTCATGGCTGAAACGCTCACTTCCATGAGTTGTAATGTCGATTTGGTAAGATAAAGTTTCTTGGTCAGCAGATCGTTCTTGCCCAGGGTCACAGGGATACGAAGAGTGTCGAATCCTATATAAGTGACCATCAGTGTGTAATTCCCGGAGGGAATCTTCGAAATGGTGAAAAATCCGTTCTGGTCGGTGGTGGCGCCGTAAGTAGTTTTGTACAGGTAAACATTGGTGTAAAGAGCCGGTTCACCTCCGTCTTTTTCATATACAAAACCGCGAATGACACCATTGTTTTGTGCAGAAGCAGAAGAGTGAATGATGAAACTGACGGCAATGCTGATAAGTAGTGCAGATAGTACAGAACGGAGAGTCATAGGATGAGTTATGATAAGGAAAATAAAATTGCCTCAAAAGTAGCTATAATGAATGATTTAAAAAAGGAAACGCTTAAGGAAAATATTCTTATTTTTGCTTTGATACAATCACAATACTCTCATGGCAAACAAGCTATTATTACTGGGCGACGAAGCTATCGCCCTTGGCGCACTCGATGCAGGCATTAGTGGTATCTATGCATATCCCGGCACACCTTCCACCGAGATCACTGAATTTGTGCAGAACTCAAAGTCTGCAAGGGAACGTAACGTGCATTGTACCTGGTCATCGAATGAGAAAACTGCCATGGAAGCAGCTCTTGGCATGTCGTATGCCGGCAAGCGGGCCATGGTGTGCATGAAACATGTGGGTTTGAATGTGGCCGCCGACCCTTTCATCAACTCGGCAATAACAGGTGCCAACGGTGGTCTTATCGTGGTTTCTGCCGATGACCCTTCCATGCATTCGTCACAGAACGAGCAGGATTCAAGGTTTTACGGAAAATTTGCACTTGTCCCCATTCTCGAACCTTCCAACCAGCAGGAGGCATATGACATGGTTCATTACGGGTTTGACTTTTCTGAAAAATATAAAATACCTGTATTACTGCGGATCACTACGCGTATGGCCCATTCACGTTCAGGTGTTGCGCGGATCGAATGCCGCGAAGAGAACGACCTGCACATGCCATCGGACCTGAGGCAGTTTGTACTGCTACCGGCCATTGCAAGGAAACGGTACAAGGAACTCCTTGGCTCTCATCAGCATTTCATTGAAGAATCCGAAATTTCTCCCTTCAACACCTATTATGAAGGAACAGATAAATCACTGGGTATCCTTGTTGCAGGAATTGCATTAAACTACCTGAAAGAAAATTATCCGGGTGGAAAAGTTCCTCACCCTGTCCTGAAAATAGGCCAGTACCCGCTGCCGCGCAAACTGGTTGAAAAACTGCTTGGGGAATGTGAGGAGATCCTGATCATCGAAGACGGTTACCCCATGATCGAAGAAATGATACAGGGTTATATTCCTTGCGGAAAAAAGATCAGGGGAAGATTTGACGGCACGATTCCACGTACAGGCGAGCTCAATCCCAATATCCTTGCCAGGGCTTTGGGTTTGACCGATACCATGGGACTCCCGGTACCGGATCTGATGGTAAACCGTCCCCCGCAACTCTGCGCAGGATGCCCGCATATAGATTCATATAAGGCATTGAACGAGGTCATGGAGGAACTTACCAAAGGCAGGGTATTCTCCGACATCGGTTGTTACACACTTGGCGCACTCTGGCCGTATGAAGCGATCAACAGCTGTGTTGATATGGGCGCATCCATCACGATGGCCAAAGGTGCTGCCGATGCCGGACTGGTACCTGCGATTGCTGTGATCGGCGACTCGACGTTCACACATAGCGGAATTACCGGGCTTCTTGATGCTGTCAATGATAAATCACCACTCACTGTTATCATCCTTGACAATGAAACAACAGGGATGACAGGCGGGCAGGATTCTGCAGCTCACGGGCGCCTTGAAAGCATCTGTAAAGGCATTGGTGTTGAAGAAGAGCATATCCGTGTGCTCAAACCTCTTAAAAAATATCATGAGGAGAATGTTAAAATATTGAAGGAGGAAATTGCATATCTCGGCGTTTCTGTTGTCATCCCCCGCCGGGAATGCATTGTCACCGTCGATAAACGCATGAGACAAAAATTCAAATAAAGCTATAATAAAGCATCATGAAAAAAGATATCATCTTAGCCGGTGTTGGCGGCCAGGGGATCATTTCCATCGCTTCTGTCATCGGTTATGCTGCTCTTCAGGAAAAGATGTTCCTTAAACAATCCGAGGTTCATGGAATGAGCCAGAGGGGAGGAGATGTCATGTCAAATCTCAGGATCTCGCATGATGAAATCGCATCGGACCTTATCCCTTACGGCCAGGCCGATCTGATAATCTCGGTGGAACCGCTGGAATCACTAAGGTATCTCGAATACCTCTCTCCCGGGCATGGATGGCTCGTGACCAACACAACCCCGTTCAATAATATCCCGAATTACCCTGAGCTTGAAAAAGTAATGGCCGAGCTCAATAAGCTGCCCCATCATATTGCCCTGGATGCAGACCTGCTTGCGAAAGAAGCCGGATCTGCAAGATCGGCCAATATGGTGATACTTGGAGCCGCATCGCCTTTCCTCGGGCTTGCATATGAGAAATTCGAGGATGCAATACGTTTTATATTCAGGTCAAAAGGAGATGCTGTTATCGGTAAAAATCTGGATGCCCTGAAACTTGGAAGGGATTTTGCAGATAAAAATATCTGAATAAAAGTTTATCTTTACATGTTTTATCATTCAAAAAGACAATTATGAGGATCCTTCAAAGGAAATTTTCCCATTATACTGATCCGCAGAAAGTGGAAAAAATGGGGATCTATCCTTTTTTCAGGATGATTGAGTCAGACCAGGATACTGTTGTGACCATGGGCGGGAAAAAAGTGCTCATGTTCGGCTCAAACAGTTATATGGGGCTTACGAATCATCCCGCGATTAAGGAAGCAGCAATAAAAGCTACTGAAAAGTACGGAACCGGATGTGCTGGTTCCAGGTTTCTGAACGGCACGCTGGACATACATGTGGAGCTGGAAAAGAAACTTGCTGAATTTGTCGGAAAAGAAACTGCCCTTTGTTTCAGCACCGGTTTCCAGGTAAACCTGGGGGTTATTCCCACAGTCACCGGGCGAAACGATTATCTCCTGATCGATGAACTTGATCATGCTTCAATTATTGAAGCAACCCGGCTCTCTTTTGCCAAGGTGTTGAAATACCGGCATAACGATATGCAGTCGCTTGAACGCATACTGAAAAGATGTGAACCCAACAGGGTGAAACTGATTGTCGTAGACGGAATTTTCAGCATGGACGGTGACATTGCCAAGCTTCCGGAGATCGTGAAGCTTGCCGATGCCTACGGTGCTTCAGTGATGGTTGACGACGCACATGCTATCGGTGTTATTGGTAAGAATGGTTCAGGAACGGCATCCCATTTCGGCCTTACAAACAAGGTTGACCTGATCATGGGAACTTTCTCAAAATCACTGGCCGCCCTGGGAGGCTTTATTGCCAGCGATTTCGAGACCATTAATTATATTAAACATCATTCACGTACCCTGATCTTCAGCGCAAGTATGACGCCTGCTTCTGCAGCAGCCGTCCTTGCAGCCCTTGAAATACTGAAAAATGAACCGGAACGGATAAAACGTCTATGGGATCTGACCTGGTATGCCCTTGAAAATTTCAAACGGCTCGGGTTTGATACAGGGCTTTCACACACGCCCATCATTCCTTTGTATATCCGCGATAATATCAAGACACTGAAGCTTACCAAGATGTTGCTTGATGAAGGTGTATTCATCAACCCCGTGGTTGCCCCTGCAGTAAGTAAAGACAATACGCTGATTCGTTTTTCACTGATGGCGACCCATACGAAGGAACAGATCGACACGGCCCTTGAGAAGTTTGAACGGGTCGGGAAGAAGCTTCATATCATCTGATTTTTCATTAAATAAGCAATAATGAGCATGGTCATTAAACCGGTGCAATCGAAAAGCGATCTTAGCCGGTTCATCAAATATCCCTATTCTTTGTATAAAGGGAATAAATACTGGTGCCCGCCCATGAGAATGGATGAGTGGAATACCCTGGACAAGAAAAAGAACCCTTCTTTTGAATTTTGTGAAGCAAAGTATTTCCTTGCCTATAAAGGGAATGAACTGGTCGGCCGGATTGCGGGGATAATCAATTTTAAGTCTAACGAACGCTGGAATGAAAAACTTGTGAGGTTCGGATGGATTGATTTCATCGATGATCGTGAAGTCTCAAAAGCACTGATAGATGCAGTGACCGAATGGGGGAAAAGCAAAGGGATGAACGGCATCCACGGCCCGCTTGGGTTTTCAGATATGGATAACGAAGGCATGCTGATCAAGGGATTCGATGAACTCGCCACCATGGCTTCAATATACAACTACCCGTATTACGTAGACCATATGATAACGCTGGGATTTGAGAGGGCTGCCGACTGGATACAATATGAATTCAAGGTTCCCCCTATTCCTGAGAAGATACAAAGGGCTGCGGAACTCGTCTCTAAAAAATACAAGCTGAGATTGCTCCATGCCAGGAAAGCAAAGGATTTCCTTCCGTATGCCCAGAAAATGTGGGATACCCTGAACGACGCATTTGACAACCTCTACGGCTATACCCGCCTTACGAAAAAGCAGACCGACCTGTACACCAAGCAGTACTTCCCATTCATTAACCCTGATTACGTAGGAATGGTTCTGGATGAAGCTGACGACGTGGTTGGTTTCGGCGTCTGCCTCCCCTCGCTTACAAAGGCCCTTCAGAAATGCAATGGGAAACTCTTTCCTTTCGGCTGGTTTCACATCCTCAGGGCTCTGAAGTCCAATGAAATCATCGATATGTATCTGAACGGGGTAAAACCTGAATACCTCAGCAAGGGAGTGGTCTCCATCTACTATAATGCGATCCACCAGGGATTCCTCAAAAACAATGTCAAATATGTCGTTACCAATCCTCAGCTGGAGGATAACAAAGGGGCGATCCTGATGTGGAAGAATTTTGATACTGCACGCCAGCATCTTACCAGAAGGTGCTGGGTGAAACATTTTTCCTGAGATTGATGGGTAATATTCTTATCACCGGTTCCAGCGGTTTTATCGGAAGTTTTCTTGTTGAGGAAGCCCTGAAGCGGGATCTCAAGGTTTACGCCGGGATGAGGAAGTCAAGTTCGAAAAAGTATTTGCAGGATCCAAGGATACTGTTTGCCGAAATAGACTTTACCAATAAGGAAAGCATCAAAGAATTCCTTCTGAAAAAGAAACAGGAGGGCGTGGTTTTCGATTACATTATCCATAACGCAGGGCTCACCAAAGCCAGGAAAAAAGAGGATTTTTACCTTGTCAATTATACATTCACAAGGAATTTTGCTGAAGCATTGATTGAAGCGGGCACGCTGCCAAAGAAATTTGTATATACCAGCAGCCTTGCGGCTTTCGGACCGGGGGATGAGGTGAGCATGAAACCTGTCATGCTTGACGATACGCCAAAACCGGTGGATGAGTACGGAAAAAGCAAGCTTGAAGCCGAAAAGTATTTAATGTCTGTAACTGATTTCCCCTGGCTGATCATCAGGCCTTCGGGGGTATACGGACCAAGGGAAACTGATTATTTTGTTTATTTTCAGACCATCAGCAGGGGTATGGAGCCATATATAGGTTCCAGGCCGCAGATCCTTACATTCATCTATGTGAAGGACCTGGTAAGGCTTATCGTCGATGCAGTGCTGTCGGATATTTCGGGAAGATCTTACTTCGTGACTGACGGGAAGGAATATACTTCGAGGGAGTTTGCGGCAATAACAAAAAAACACCTTAACAAAAAAACCCTGAGTTTTACTGTGCCCGCAGGACTTGTCGGGGGCATTGCCTTTGCAATGGAAAAGATATTCAGCATTACAGGCAGAATGCCTACTCTCAACACCGATAAATTCAATATCATGAAAAGCCTTAACTGGACCTGCCAGGTTGACGTCCTTCAGAAGGATTTCAGTTTCAAGGCTGAATATGACCTGGATAAGGGGGTGAAAGAGGTTCTTGAATGGTATAAAAAAGAAGGTTGGTTGCATTAACAAAACCCTGATGACAGAGATCAGAAAAGTTACCTCATCCGCAGACTTAAAAAAATTCATCACTTTCCCTCATCATTTATATAAAGGCAATCCATATTGGTGTCCGCCAATTATAATGGATGAGAAGACTACTTTGTCACGGAAAAAGAATCACGCTTTTGAATATTGCAAGGCTGAATACTGGCTTGCATATAATGACGGCAAGCTGGCCGGAAGGATAGCAGGCATTATCAATCCGAAGGCAAACCAGCGCTGGGGAGAGGATCTTGTGAGGTTCGGCTGGATCGATTTCATTGACGATCCTGAGGTTTCGGCTAAACTCATAGAGACCGTGTCGGAATGGGGCAGGTCGCAGGGAATGAAGGGCATTCACGGCCCATTAGGCTTTACCGACATGGATAATGAAGGGATGATGATCGAAGGATTTGATCAGCACTGCACCCTGTCTTCAATTTACAATTATCCCTATTATCCCGAACATATGGTGAAAATGGGATTCGGAAAAGCCACTGATTGGGTGCAATATGAATTCGAGATACCCACTGAATTACCTGAAAAGTTTGTTCGTGCAGTAAAAATAGTTGAAGATAAATTCCATCTGAGGGTATTAAAGGCAAAGCGAAGGAAAGATCTCTTAATGTATGCCGAAAAAATGTTTGCAATGCTGAATGCAGCTTTCGATGAGCTGTATGGATTTGCAGCACTTAATGAGAAGCAGATGAAGGCCTATGTACAACAGTATTTCGGTTTTATCCGTCCCGAATTCGTAGCTTTTGTGCTGGATCCTGAAGATAATGTTGTTGGGTTCGGGGTTACCATGCCTTCGGTAACCAGGGCCTTGCAAAAATCAAACGGAAGGTTTTTTCCTTTCGGCTGGATACATTTGTTAAAGTCGGTGTATTTCAATGACCTTATCGACATGTACCTGGTGGGCGTGCATCCCGATTATCATGGAAAAGGCGCTGCAGCCCTGGTGTGGCAGTATCTTCATGAGGCATACCGTAAACACGGGATAACAAAGGCATACTCGAATCCTCAGCTTGAAGATAACTCAAAAGCCCTCTCGATCTGGAAAAGCTTTGCGGGGAGGCAGATCATAAGGCGGCGATGCTGGGTGCGGCATTTCTGAAATAAAAAAGGCGGCCAGCGGCCGCCTTTTTTATTCATGTCAAATCTGATTATTTACCAGGAGCTGCAGCATCCCACCATACCCTTGACCACAAACTGTTGGGAAGTGGAGGAGTATTCGGGTTGTAGTTTACTTCACTCTGAGCTTGGGGATAATGCCTTGGAATTACATTTTCCTGAGCTGATGTTAAAGGATTAGCCTGCAGGCCGATCACATTGTCTGTTCTTCTCCAGTCAACAAAAACCTCAGCCTGGTTGTACATGGAGATCCATTTCTGGGTCATGATTTCCTTAAACAGAGGTGCACCTGAGGAAACATTAATGTATTGTGTATACATTGGTAACCATGCAGTATAATTGGTGTTCCATTTCTCCAATGAAGCCGTAACTGCATCAATCAGGGCAGCCCTTACCTGTTCAACCGGGGCATTGGTCTTATACAGACATTCTGCCTTGATGAACAAGGTTTCAACATAGGTGATAAACGGAACAGGGGAAGCAGCGCCTGCAACAGCGCTTCCTGGCATAGACACCTCAGCGCTTACTTCGCCCCAGCCATTACCTAGGTATGCAGTGTCGCCGACAGCGGTTGCAAACATCGGGAGCCTCGGGTCGAAACGTTTTTTAAGCGTGTCGATAAACACCTTGGCCATGCTGATGTCACCACGCTGCTGCATGAACTGGTAAAGTGGGTTCTGCTGACCTGCTGCATCAAAGAATGAGAACTGAAGGTCATTTGCATTGCTGTTGATACCGTTGCTGACTAAAGCTAAAGCATCGGTCCATGCATTCGGGTCGAGCTTTGATTTATGCAGGATATACCTTGCTTTTAAAGAATAAGCGGCCTGCAACCATAATGATGGATCGCCACCGTACATCACGTCACCACCAACGGCAGGTGCACCTGGTGTACTTAACTGAACGATTGCATCGTCAAGCAGGTTGAGTATAACAACATAGATGTCTTTCTGGGCATCAAAATGAGGGTTAAGGTTCCCCATGCCCTGGAAAGCTTCAGAATATGGAAGATCACCCCATACATCTGTTGTAACACCGAGAGAATTAGCCAACAGCACTTCTGCAACACCCCGGTAGGTGGGGTCGCCTGCAGTAATTGCCTTGGAAATAAGGGTCTGAAGGTTCATCATGGTGTTGGTGTAATTGGTCACCCACAAGTTATTGATATCTGATTCGAGCAGATAGTAGTTTGTAGTAGCCTGTGATTGGCGTGCAACTCCCTGAAAATATTGCATCCAGATGGAAGTAACCCTGCAAAGGTCATTCCCACCGATAGTGTTGTAGCCCATATTGGCCTGAACACCTGTCAAAATGGAACTCATTGGGACATCAGCAGGAAGTTCCGGATTTTTGTTGAGGTTGGTGTCGATCCAGTTTTTGCAGGAACCAAGCGCCAGAACCATCAATAAAACCAGTCCTATGAGTTTTATGTTAATTTTTTTCATATCTGTTGTTTTTTTAATTTTTATTATCTGATATTCTGAAACGGCTTAGAACTTTAAGTTCAGACCTATAGTATAGCTCTTGGTGCCGGGCATGTTGAAATAGTCTATACCCTGTGCATTGGAAGCACCCAGGAGGTTTGTTTCAGGATCGATACCCTTGTAAGGAGTCGAAATCCAGAGGTTGGTGCCGGTGAAATACAGACTTAACCCCTGGATGAAAGTTTTCTTCAGCAGTTTGGTGAAGTTGTACGAAATAGTGACTGTGCGTAAACGCACCCAGCTGGAGCTTTCAACATAATCTACCATGGGGCCTGTGAATCCGCTGCCTACGTTCTGGGTCATCCAGTAATAGTCGCGTTTAACCGGGATAGTATTGGTTTGTCCGTTCTGAGTAACGCCCGGGAAAACATACCATTCGTCACGGTTGAGAGTTCCTGCAGAGGTTCCGAAATAATCGATAGCTCCGCGGGTACCATTCCACATTTTTCCGCCGTATTTCACATCAAACAATAAATAAAGGCTGAGATCCTTCCAGCGGAGGTTTGTTCCGAAACCACCGGTCCAGGTCGGGTCAACGTTGCCGAGATTACTCATTTTATCAGCCATGATAGGATAGCCATCAGAACCGATGACCATATTGCCTTTGGCATCCCTTACCCAGTCATAACCATAAATGGTACGATAAGGCTGGCCAACCATAGCATCGATTTCTGAACCTTCAAAACCACCAAGGAAAATATTATTGATACCAGGTGCAAGAGCATCAACATTATTCTTGATTTGCGCCCAGTTGATGATGATGTCCCATGTCCAGTTCTTTGTCTTGATAGGTACAGCATCGATGGTGATTTCATGACCGTAAGTTGTCATGGATGCAGCGTTCAGAGTGGTTGTCGAATAACCGGTTGAAGCTGCAATAGGAACCTGGAGGATAAGATCTTCCCCTTTGTTGTGGAAGAAAGTATAGGAAATGCCGATGCGGTTCTGGTAAAACTTGAGGTCGGCGCCTACTTCCCATGTCTTTGTTTTTTCAGGCTTTAACTGGTTGTTTCCAAGGTTATTGCTTAAAGCAAAGGCATTGTTGCCAGACCAGGGGAACACAAGACCTGTTGTCCAGCCATCCAGCACAGCGGGTGTATTATAATAGGTGAGGGTGTTGTACGGACTGGCATCTTTTGCAACGATGGCATATGATGCTCTGATCTTACCGTAAGGCAGGATCTTGTTGTTCTTGAGGCCCGGCAGTTCGGTGAAGATCCAGCCGGCACCCACTGAAGGATAGAAGAATGAGTTCTTCCCCTGGGGTAAGGTGGTTGACCAGTCATTACGGCCGGTGAGGCTCAGGTACAACATCGATTTCCATGACAGCTGTACGTCGCCATAGATAGCAGCCCTTCTGACCATGGAGGTTGAAGTGCTGGCGCTGATGGTGGTACCGTTGTTCAGGTTATAATATTCAGGAATTACAAGGCCATTTGCCTGTGCGGCTAATCCCTTGTAATACTGCTGGGTCATGTTCTGGCCGAGCAGGACTTTCAGGTTGAAATCCTTTGCAAAGTCCTTGTTGATATTGATCATAAGATCGGAGTTGAAATCCTTTTCGGTTTCCTGTCCGTTCTTGTTCCAGCCATCGGGATAAGCAGTAGATGAATACATATTCATCTGGTCCTGCCACCTGCGTCCCCACCAGTCAACACCAAGGCGGTAGGTGACCGACAGCCATTTGGTTGCAAAATAATCGACCTGTACACTACCGATCAAACGGTCGAGGTGGTCGGAGTACTGGTTTTCATTGGCGGTCCAGTAAGGGTTGTCATAACCGCGGCCATGACGATAACTTCTCTGGATGGTTCCGTTTTCAACATCAGGTAACATATAACCTGCCGAGTTATCGAAGGTTGAGGGTGTCCTGAGGAGACCAAGCATCACACCTGATGTGTTGGATCCCTGCTGTATACGGTTACCGCCTGTGATCATGTAATTGGCAGTTCCGCTCAGCCTGAATTTTTCACCAAGTTTGGTGTCACCCGACAGTTTAAAAGTATTCCTGCGGAAGGTGTTATTTGGTACAATACCTTTAGACTGGTTATCTGAAAAACTGAAGTAGAAAGTCGATACATCATTACCTCCCATGAGGGAAAGGGAGTTGTTTGTTGTCAAACCTGTCTGGAAGAACTTATACGGATCGTAGGTTTGGGCAGCACCGGTTTTTGAATAGGCGCTGTTTTTGGAAACAAGACTTCCGTCGGTATCAAAATTTTTCCATTTTCCCCATACTGCGGGGTCTTTTGACAATGACATGGTGTCATTTTTTGCTCCCCATGCAAGACGGTCACCCGAATACCAATTACCGGCATGTCCCTGTGAATAAGCGTTCTGAAGCTGGGGTAACATGCTCACTTTGTCAAACTGGATATACGTGTTGAAATCAACATGGATCTTTTTTCCCGGAGTGGATTTGCCTTTTTTTGTGGTGATGACAATAGCTCCTGATGCAGCACGGAGGCCGTACAGAGCTGTTGCAGCGCCGCCTTTCAGTACGTTCATCGACTCGATATCATCAGGGTTGATGTCGATATTACGGTTTGAGGTGGCAACACCGTCAACTCCGTAAATACCGCCACTTTCACTACCTGAAATAGGAATGCCGTCGATTACATACAAGGGCTGGTTGTTCTGTGTGATAGACTGAACACCGCGGATCTGCACATAGGTAGCACCCCCGGCAACACCTGCCGAATTGATGACCTGAACGTCGGAAACTTTCCCCTGTAAAGAATTAACAGCATCTGTACGGGCCGATTTCATGATGTCATCTGCTCCGACTTCCTGCACTGAATATGAAAGGGCTTTAGATTCCCTTGGGATGCCGATGGCTGTAACAACAACCTCATCCATATTCATAACGTCATTATCAAGTACGATATCCAGGGTTGTAGCAGTTCCTATCTGAACAATCTTGGTTTTCATACCTACATAAGAGTAGGTAAGACTGGTATACTTGGTGGGAACAGCAAGTACATATTTGCCATCCATCCCAGTATTGGTACCGATAGTGGTACCAGGCACCACAACAGTCACACCCGGTATAGGTTGTTTATCCTCCGAAGAGGTCACCGTCCCGGAAATGACGCGTGTTTGAGCAAATACTCCCTGCAGACCTGCCATAAGCAGTAAAGCAAGGATAAGGGTAAATTTTCTCATAACCGTTGATTTTTGTTAGTAATTGTGTTTATAATCAGTGACATTAGTTGTTTGGGATTATATTGTGATGTTATTAGCTGCCACCAATAAAGAAGCAAGTTTACTACAATGTTATAACATTAACAAAAAAAAATACAAAAAATTTATGAATTTTTATCCCCCCTTAGCGGAACCGTCTGAAAAACAATCCAAAGAGGATCAGGAAGACTATAAAGATGATAGGGCCTGAAAAAGACAGCACGGGTTTGAATAACTGGATTGCGGCGAGCAGGAGCGAAGCAAGGCCGAAAATATAATACCCATACTTACGCATTCGGAACATTAAAAACACGCCGGCAAATCCCAGTATAAAAAGCAGGGAAAAGATTGCTAAAACAAGGCTCACTCCTGCCTTCGGATTTTGTATCGCAGGGGTATAAAGATTGATAGCCCGTGTGACCCATCCGGAGTAAAAAAAGCCTGTAATGAACAAGGCTGAAAAAATAAGGAAGTAAACACCCGCAAAAAGGCAAACCAGGGTCAGGAAGAGCGGGCGGTTATTCCCAGGCAATGGTTTTGGCACTTCGGTTGATTCCATATTTGCGTAATGGTCGTGACGAACGTGACGAGCGTTACGACAGTAACGACTGTCACGATGGTCGCGGGTTATGTCATTAGTTTAAGGTGGATATAATATAACATTACAAAGGTCCCGCTAAGGATTATGTCAAAGACAGACGGCGCGGGAAGATGATAGAAATACATGGGGGCGAGTATAAGCAGGATCTGGGAAATGGTGTATATGTGGAACCCGTTTTTCTTCAATCGGAACATCAGGACAACGCCGGTAATGGAAGCCGCATAAAGCAAAGCATTCACAAAAAAGAACACAGGGCTGCCATCGGTGATCATTTCCATGCCTGGCAGCTTGAATTTCTCAGCAAAGTCGGTAGCAATTACAACAAACTGATTAAAGAAAGAGCCGATAATGAGGCTTGAAATTAACGTCAGGCCGCCATTGACCAGCGAAAGACTGCACAGCACCGTTAGTAAATTCGGCCTGTTCACGGGAGGTGCCCCAGGGGCGGAACCGGGATTGCTGAGTTCTTCTTCCATGCTTGCAGTTTATTTTTTTAACAAGAGGGGTGAGGCACGAACCTCACCCCTGGGTTTCATTATCTATTCAAGTCGGCCCACAGTCGTTTCCACTTCGTTCAGGATCTCGCATGATTTCACGAGTTCCTTCATCTTATTATGGTCGGGATAAAGCGGCCTGTCAACCTCGAGGAATGCAACATGTTTACGTATAACTTCCTTGGCTTTGGTTGTTCCAATGCCGAATTTATATTCACGGAAATCCAGGGCCTGCGCTGCTGCCATGAATTCTATGCCCAGTATACCATAGGCATTGTCAAGTATCTGGAAATTTTTCAGGGCTGTGTTCATCCCCATGGAAACAAAATCTTCCTGGTCTGCTGCGGCAGGGATGGACTGTATGGAAGCCGGCATGGAGAGAATTCTCTGCTCCACTATCTGCATATCGGCAGTGTACTGGCTTAGCATCAGTCCCGAAAACATTCCTGCTCCTTTGGTAAGGAATGCAGGAAGTCCCACGCTAAGGGCAGGATGATTAAGACGGTTCATCCTGCGTTCACTCATCACCGATACCATGGTGATGACATAACCTGCCATGTCCATTGGCACAGAAACCGGTGAGCCCTGGAAATTGGCGCCCGAAAGCTGCAGGTCCTCATCCGGGAAAAAGATAGGATTATCACCTACTCCGTTGAGTTCAATCTCAACCTGGGAACGGGCATAAGCCAGTGCATCGTGTGCAGCGCCTATCACCTGCGGGGTTGAACGCATGGAATAAGCATCTTGCACCTTGCATTTCACTTTCAATTCGGCCAGGTCGCCGCCCGAGACGCATTTCAGGATGGCTGCAGCAGAGCGGACGGCACCCTTGAATCCCCTTATCTCATGCAGCTTAGGACTGTATGGCCTCATATTGGCCTTCATGGCTTCGAGTGACATGGAAGCTGCGATTTCAGCCTGTTTCAGCCAGTTGTTCGCATCATAAAGATAAAGGGCGCTCATAGCCGTAAGCACGTTGGATCCATTGATGGTAGCCAGTCCGTCGCGTGCTTTCAACCCGGGAATCGGGATGCCTGCAAGTTCCAGAGCTTCCTTGCCTTCATATAATTTGCCTTCATAATATGCCTGGCCTTCACCCATCATTAGCAATGCTATCTGCGACATAGGGGCAAGGTCTCCGCATGCTCCCACAGAGCCTTTCTGGCATACCATCGGAGTCACTCCCTTATTCAGCATGTCAACCAGCGTCTGGGTAATCTCAAGGCGTGAACCGCTGTTGCCATGAGCGTGAACGTTGATTCGGCCGAGCATTGCCCCCCTCACCCAGTCAATGGGCATAGGGTCACCGATGCCGGCTGCATGGTTGTAAATGAGGTATTTCTGGAAATCCTTGACCTGGTCATCGTTCAGCACGACTTCCGAAAATTCGCCAATGCCTGTGTTGACGCCATACATGATCTCATGCGCTTCCATCTTCCGTTCGAGCATGGCGCGGCATCTGTGAATACGTTCAATAGCTTCGGGGGCCAGTTGTACTTTTTCTCCCTGCCGGGCGACGCGTACTACGTCTTCTATAGTAAGCCCGGCACCTTTTATTATTAATGTCATTTGATTTAATTTAAGGGGTTTGAATTTAAATGGTGAAATGGTGAGATTGTGAAATGGTGAAATATATAGTACTTTTTGATTTCGCTATTTCACCATTTCGCTATTTCGCTATTTAAAATTACTCTGATCCGATAACCCACGAACGGGCGCCTAAAATCGAAATCCTGAAAGTTCTTTTTACCATTCTGTATCATTTATAAATTGTCAAAATGTCCGCTATTTTTTTAATTCGCTATTTCGCTACTTCGCTACTTTCTTTTAGTCTGCTGATGAATTCTTCCCTGCTCATCGAACTTTGTTCACCTTTACCCAGGTCTTTTACCGTGAGCATTCCGTTTTCCATTTCATCTTTCCCTATCAGTACAACATAAGGAATTTGTTTGCGGCTTGCATACTCAAGTTGCTTTTTCAGTTTTGCAGCATCAGGAAATATCTCCGATGCAATCCCTTCCTTCCTGACCTGGTGCAGCAGCAGAAGAGAATATTTTTCTTCCTCAGCACCGAAGTTGGCAAATAAAACCCTGGTGGTATGCTGAATGGTTTCCGGGAATTTGTTCATTTCATTCAGTACATCATAAATCCTGTCGGCTCCGAAGGATATCCCGACGCCTGAAACCCCTGGCAGCCCAAAGATCCCGGTAAGGTCATCATATCGTCCGCCCCCGCAAATACTTCCCATGGCAACCTGGTTCGCCTTAACTTCTATGATAGTCCCTGTATAATAATTGAGTCCCCGGGCAAGTCGCACGTCAAAATCCCAGCGGTTGTGCAGCTTAAGCCCACCGATCAGCCCTGATATGTGTTTAAGCTCATCAAGTCCCTTGCAACCTGTTTCTGAATTCCTAAGGAAACTCTCAAGGATGCATATTTTATCATCGAAGTTCCCCTGCATCAGCAGAACCGGCTGCAATGCGGCGACTGCTGATACCGGGATCCCTCTTTCCACCAGTTCCTGGCTGACTTTCTCAAGCCCTATCTTGTCAAGCTTGTCTATGGCCACCGTGATGTCGGTCAGCTTGTCAGGTACCCCAATGGCTTCGGCAATGCCCGCAAGGATCTTGCGGTTGTTGACCAGGGTCGTTGTTTCTATGCCAAGACGGTAAAACACTTCATCGATGATCTGAATCAGTTCAATTTCATAAAGCAATGACGGGCTTCCGATCACGTCCACATCGCACTGGAAGAATTCTCTGTAACGGCCTTTCTGCGGCCTGTCGGCACGCCACACCGGCTGTATCTGGTAACGTTTGAAAGGAAATACCAGTTCATTCTGGTGCTGTACGACAAAGCGGGCGAAAGGCACGGTAAGGTCGTACCTGAGGCCCTTCTCGGAGATGTGACGGGTGAAATCCGTGATCCGTGATCCGTGAATCGTAATTCGTAGGTCGTTATCGGTAAACCCGGCCTCCGGTTCGCGGTTCACGAGTCGCGAGTCACGGATGCCGTCCAGGTAGTTCCCCGAGTTCAGTATCTTGAACAGGAGTTTGTCGCCTTCCTCCCCGTACTTGCCGGTAAGGGTGGAAAGATTCTCCATTGCAGGTGTTTCAATTGGCTGGTAGCCGAAGACTTCGAACACCGAGCGGATTGTATTAAAAATGAAATTCCGGCGTACCATTTCGGCCGGGGTAAAATCCCTGGTTCCTTTGGGAATGGAAGGTTTCTGCACTGACATTAACAGCTGTTTGTGCAAAGATATGAAAAACCGTGACTCGTGACTCGTGAACCGTGAACCGTCATCCGGATCACGATTTACGGTTCACGACATTCAGTTGTCTGAGCAAATCTTTGAGGTAAGCTGAAGCATCGGGCGAACCTTCAGGCGGGGCCCAGGATGCAAAATTTTTATCATCGATAGGGCTGTAGGGTCCGTCCTTGAGCTCGTAAGCAACACTTCCGCTTTCCAGGGAGACAATAGTGTGAAATGTCCGTTCAGGGATCTCTGCCCCATATACCCCATTGAGAGGGTCAAGGATCATATGGCCGGTGATATTCCCGTGCTGGTCGAACTCAACAACCAGTATCCTCCCCCGAAGAGCTATGAAAGCCTCCCGCTTATCGGGATCTTCATGCTTGTGAGGCTGTATATAACTCATTGGCTCCATCGCATTCAGCAGCCTCTGTAGAGTGTCGGAATAATCCTTATGGAAATTGTAATTCTTCCGCTTCCGGGGAACCGACCTTGCCTCGGAAGATACTGAATCCAGAAGTGTTTTGTTAATTTGTATCATATGGCTGAATTGAATTGCTGTAGCGAGCGAAATCAGGCTTTCAGTTTCTTGTACTTAATTCGTTTCGGCGCTTCATCGCCCAGGCGTTTTTTACGGTTGTCCTCATAGTCGGAATATGAGCCTTCAAAGAAATAAACCTGGGAATCGCCTTCAAAGGCCAGGATGTGGGTGGCAACGCGGTCGAGGAACCAGCGATCATGCGAAATGATGACGGCGCATCCTGCAAAATTTTCAAGCCCTTCCTCAAGTGCACGAAGAGTGTTCACATCGATATCATTGGTAGGCTCATCAAGCAGCAGCACATTGGCTTCTTCCTTGAGGGTGAGAGCCAGGTGAAGTCTGTTCCTTTCACCTCCCGACAGCACCCCGCATTTCTTTTCCTGGTCTGCTCCTGTAAAGTTGAACCTTGCAACGTAAGCCCTTGCATTCATCAGCTTTCCGCCCATCTGTATGGTCTCGCTGTCATTCGAGACGACCTGGTAAACAGTTTTTTCAGGATCTATCGCCGCATGGCTCTGGTCAACATAAGCAAGCTTTACTGTTTCACCTATCCTGAAGCTGCCTTTTTCGGCTTTCTCGCTTCCCATGATCAGCCTGAAAAGCGTGGTCTTCCCAGCCCCGTTAGGACCGATAATACCCACTATTCCGGCAGGGGGAAGGGCAAAACCAAGGTTCTCGAACAGGAGTTTTTCCCCGAAAGATTTGGAAACTCCCTCGGCCTCTAACACCAGGCTTCCAAGCCTCGGGCCGTTGGGGATATATAATTCAAGACGTTCTTCTTTTTCCCTTACATCCTCATTAAGCAATTTCTCATAAGCGCTCAAACGGGCTTTGCCCTTGGCCTGCCTTGCTTTGGGCGACATCCTCACCCAGTCAAGTTCACGTTCCAGGATTTTTCTTCGACGGCTTTCCTGCTTCTCTTCCATGGCAAGACGCTTCGATTTCTGGTCAAGCCATGAAGAATAATTGCCCTGCCATGGAATGCCTTCTCCACGGTCAAGTTCCAGTATCCAACCTGCAACATTATCGAGAAAATACCTGTCGTGGGTGATGGCAATGACGGTTCCTTTGTACTGTTTCAGATGTTGTTCGAGCCATTGCACCGATTCGGCATCAAGATGATTGGTGGGCTCGTCGAGCAATAGGATGTCGGGTTCCTGCAATAACAACCTGCACAAGGCAACCCTGCGTTTTTCACCTCCCGACAGCACATTCACTGGCATGCTCTCTTCGGGGCAGCGAAGGGCATCCATAGCCCGTTGGAGCCTGCTGTCAAGCTCCCATGCATTATGATGGTCGAGAAGTTCGGTCAGCTCCCCCTGCCTTGCGATGAGCTTGTTCATCTCATCATCGCTCATTGGCTCGGCGAACTTCAGGTTCACTTCTTCATATTCTTTAAGCAGAATTACAACCTCATGCACTCCTTCCTCCACTACCTGTCTCACTGTTTTCGTCTCATCCATGAGTGGCTCCTGTTCAAGCATGCCAACTGAATACCCGGGAGAAAAAACAACCTCGCCCTGGAAAGACTTTTCGGTTCCTGCAATGACTTTCAGGAGGGTGGATTTCCCTGAGCCGTTGAGACCAATGATCCCGATCTTGGCACCATAGTAAAACGACAGGTAAATGTCTTTGAGAACCTGTTTGTGTGGAGGAAATGTCTTGCTGACACCCACCATCGAGAAAATTATTTTTTTATCGTCAGCCATAGTGTAAATAATTAAGTAGCGAAGTAGCGAAATTTTATTTGCTAATCGCTATTCGCTAATCGCTATTCGCTAATCGCTTTATTGATCAATGCTTCTATCTTCGCCGTTTCAGTTTCCCAGCTGAAATTGTTGTGGACAAAGCGGCAGCCGTTGATCCCGATCTCACTTGCTTTATCGGGATTGTTAAGCAGGAACAGTATATGTTTTACATATTCTTCGGGTTTTTCCGCTACAAGTATCTCCTCTCCAAGTTTTGCATTCAGAGCCTGGGATGCGAGGGGAGATGTAATACACGGGATCTGCATGGCCATGGCTTCAAGCAGTTTGTTCTGAAGGCCGGTCCCTATCTGCATAGGGGCAATGAAAACTTTTGCTCTGGAATAACAGTCACGCATGTCGGGCACCCACCCGCTCACTTCCACATTATCTGACTTAAGCACCATGACCCGGATATTCGGATTAGCCCCGGCCAGCAAGAGACGAAGGTCAGGCTTGTGCGGAAGAAGTTTAGGAAGTATCTGGTTAACAAGGAATTCTGCACTGTTAATGTTGGGAGGATAACCCATATTGCCTGTAAATACCAGGTCGTAATGCTTTTCTTTCACAACAGGGCTGAAAAAACCGGTATCCACCCCGTTGGCCACCACGACGATTTTATTACGGTCAGGATGGGGGATGAGGTCCCTGTCGGGTTCCGAAATGATGATTTTGTTATCGAAACGATCAAAAATCATTCGCTCATAATTCTGAAGCCGGCGGTGTTCGATTTTCAGTAAGGGTTTCAGGTAAAACGGGGAAAGAGCGATCCTCCGGTCCATGCCTTTTGAAAAGACATCCTGGTAATCTATCGTCTTTGGTATCGGTATATCCTTTACATACTCAGCCACTCTGATAAGCTGGCAAAAGATATGGTCGGGCTGGTACTGTTTGATCAGCTTCAGTATCTTTTTCTTCGCAGAAGGGTTGTAAAAATAACCTACCTGCAGGGGAAGCCCGCTGAAAAAAGCAATGATGATGTTCAATAAAATGCTGAATTTATTCAGGTTGATTACATGAACCACCTTCACGTATTTGTTTAGGACATGAAGCGCATCCTGGTGTATAACGCTGTCGTTGAGAGCGCACAGGATAATCTCATGATGCCGTGAAAGCTGCTTGATCTGGTGAAATGCCCTCAGTTTATCACCCTTTTCCGTTGGATAAGGAACACGCGGCAGAAGAAAAAATATTCTCATGAGTTGTTTAGTGGAAGGCAAAAATAGGAAAATCCTGCTTAAGAGGCGAGATTAGAGTAAAATCCTTCAAGATCAGCTATGATTTTTTTACGGTCATAGCTTGTTTCTATCAATTTCCTCGCGTTTGATCCAGTTTTACTGAGGACTTCAGGGTGTTCTATGCAAACTGATATCATCTCAAAGAACTCACAGGCAAGGTCGGCGATAAGGATATTCTCCCCCCTGGTGTAAATGATCCCTTCGGCTCCCAGGGAAGTCGAAACAACAGTCTTTCCGTATGCCATGGCTTCAATCACCTTGACCCTGATCCCGCTTCCCGAGAACAGGGGGACTATCATTATGTCATTAGCTTCATACAATGCTGATGCATCACTGACTTCGCCTTCCACAATAACATGATCAAGCCTGAGGTTTTTCATCCAGGACGGCATTTCCCGTCCGGCAATATGAAATTCGAGTTCGGGGTAACGCTTATGCAGATCGGTCCATACATTCTGAAGGAACCATCGTACTCCCTCCTGGTTTGGGATCCAGTTCATGGATCCAATAATAAATATGGCAGGGTGCTTTTTGTACTTTTCAGCAAAAACATAATCCCCGGGGATTATACCGAAAGGAATTGCAATTACAGGCTTGCTGGTATGAGAACTGAAGAATTCGGCATCCTTCCCGGTAATGGCTGCAATACCGTCGACCAGGCCGATAGCGTTCATCTCGAATATCTTAAGGGTCCTTGCCAGGTGCCGGAGGTACCATTTCTTCAGAGGATTGCCTGAGTTTTCGGCCACCCTTTCCCAGATCAAATGTTCGATATTGTGGGCTCTTAACACTAGTATTGCTTTTGAATGACTGCGGATGACATTAATGTAAGCTGCCATCATCACCATTTCAAGCTGAACGATATCGTAATCCGATTCCTGTAATATTTCCTTCAGGCGGGCTGAAAATTTCGCCGAGACGAAGCGTTCGACATGGTAGGAATTATTGGTGAACAGGTTTTTAAAGGCAGGGAAAGCTTTCACCTTAAGGTCAACATCGATAAGTTCTATCCCTGTCTTCTCCAGGTATGCTGTAGGAATATCCCCTACCTTAATGTTATATTTAAAGGAGTTTACTGCAAGGACTTTGACGCTGTGTCCGGCTGCTATCATTCCCTCGATCAGCATATTCATCGCCATGGGCCCTCCCTCTTTTGAAGGCCAGGGTGATTTGTTGCAAAGGAAGAGTATCCTCATAAGCCCTGCTCGGTTTTAATATGGAAGATCTTCCTGAAGAACTTTATCCAGCTTTCAATATCCAGCAAAGATGCGTCATTCGTGGCTTTTCTGGTGAGGAAGATCCCGATGGGCAGCAGTACTGCCGAGGCAAGCCACATGCCTTCCCATGCCGGGACCTGTCCATCGGCCGCGTACTTCTCGCCTATGAAAGAAATAATCCAGTAAAGGATGAAAAAAATGGTGGAGATGACGGCGGGCATGCCTAATCCTCCTTTCCGGATGATGGCTCCAAGAGGGGCCCCTATAAAGAAGAGGAGGAAGCAGGCTATTGAAAAAGTGAATTTTTTATGGAAGACGATCTGGTGCTTATACACCAGTTTCTCCTGGTTGTCAAAATTCTGACCTGAAATATTGACATTTTCCCTTACCGAAGTGGCAATATTATAGGCTGCATTAATGACAGATGCACGGTCAGCGGGTTTGAAGCTGGCAAGTACATAAGTAGGAAGGAAAATTCTTTTCTTCACACCTGCAGTATTGTCCGCAGCCTTTTGTTTCGCAGGCGGAAGCAGGGTGTCGCGCCGGGTGAGGACCACAAAGTTGTTATACATGTTATCAGAAGAGATCTTTTTTTCCCTCCTTATTTCCTGGTGTATCGAATCTATCGATTTGCGCAGCTGCCCCAGGTTCAGCATTTCGTAGTTCTTCTTGAACAGGTTCTCATCCGTGCGGCTCAGCTGAAGCCCCGAGAGATCAAACATCTGGTATTGTTCGCTGAACATGGTCCTCTGGAAAGGCCTTGTTATTTCGTTCCTTCTCAGGTCGATGCGTTCTTCATAATTAAAACCATTGTACAGTTTGAATACCAGGTATCGTTTATCGGCGCTCAGTTCCATCTTACCCCATTCGGCAACGGTGACCGAAACATTGCCCATATGCTTGGTGTGGTCGTATACCATCACGTCGCGTATGGTGTTCCCGTCTGCATCTTTCTTGCCCACCCTGATCACAAAACCGTCAATGCCATTATAAAATACTCCTTCCCTGAGGTTAAATGCAAGTTTCTTCTCCCGCACATCATATAATAATGAAAGAAACTTAAGGTTGGCCTTTGGCAGGATGACGTCCGAAAAATAAAAAGCAAGAATTGAAATGAGGATGGAAACGATGATGAGGGACCTCATTATCCTGAACAGGCTGATCCCTGCTGCTTTCATTGTAACCAGTTCATAATGTTCCCCCAGGTTGCCGAATGTCATCAGGGATGAAAGCAAAATGGCGAGGGGAAGTGCCATGGGAACAAAGGTGGATGAAGCAAAGAAGAGCAGTTTAAGGATGATATACCATTCGAGGCCCTTGCCGACAAGGTCGTCGATATACTTCCATACAAACTGCATCAGTAAAATGAACAATGCGATGAAGAATGTCATTATCAGCGGGCCCAGGTAGGATTTCAGGATGAACAGGTCAAGTCTCTTCATATCGCAGAATCTATGAGCAAAGATAACTATTTGTACAATTTAGGCTACATTTGCATACTAAATAGCGAAGTAGCGAGGTAGCGAAGTAGCGAAAATGTGAATTTGACATTTCGCTATTTAAATTTCGCTCTTTCGCCATTTCGCTATTTCGCTACTTATTATTATGAAAATCATTGAAGTAACCGACAAGCGCACCCGCTTTTCATTCCTTAACATGGTCGAGACTGTGTACAAGGGTGATAATTTTTATGTAAGGCCGCTCGACCAGGAAATAGAACTGGTATTCAACCCTGAAACCAACAGTTTTTTTAACCATGGAGAGGCGATAAGGTGGATACTGATGGATGATAACGGTAAAGTGACAGGCCGTGTGGCGGCATTCATCAATAAAAGGAAAGCCTTTACTTTTCAACAGCCCACGGGGGGCATGGGTTTTTTTGAGGTGATCAATGACAGGAAAGCTGCTTACCTTCTTTTCGATACATGCAGGGACTGGCTGATGGCGAGGGGGATGCAGGCGATGGACGGGCCAATCAATTTCGGGGAGAACGATGTGAACTGGGGGCTTCTTGTAGAAGGATTCATGCATCCAGGCATTGGGATGAATTATAACCCACAGTATTACAAGGATTTCTTTGAGTCATACGGGTTCAAATTTTATTTTGAGCAGATCTCGAATCATCTCGACCTGACCAAAAAATTTCCTGAGCGTTTCTGGAAGATAGCCGAATGGGCCATGAGTAAAAAAGAACTCACTTTCAGGCATTACGAACCGGCTCTCAGGGATAAGTTCATGAAGGACCTGAAGGAAGTTTATGATGATGCCTGGAAATTTCATGAGAATTACACTCCCATGGACGAGGCAACTCTCATCAAAGGGCTTGAGAAAGCGAAAGCTTTCATCGACCCGGAGCTCATCTGGTTTGCGTATTATGAAGATGAACCAGTGGCATTCCTTGTCCAGTTCCCCGATGTAAACCAGATCATCAAACATTTGCACGGCAAACTCCATTTTTTTAACAAGCTGAAATTCCTGTGGCTGAAATACAAGAAAACCATCACCAGGGCCAGGATAATAATAATGGGTGTAAAGCCTAAGTACCAGAGATTCGGGGTTGAATCAGGGATCTTTTACAACCTGAATGAGGTAATGAAGCATAAGCAGCATATAACCGAACTGGAACTGGGCTGGGTAGGTGATTTCAACCCGAAAATGAGGGCATTGCACGAATCAGTGGGAGCCACCTTTGCAAAGAGACATGTGACATATCGTAAAATATTCAATGAAAATATTGAATTCCAGCGCTCTACTATCATTCCTGTCGACACTAAAGACAGGGTTATCAAGGGGAATTCATAAAAAGAATCTTAAAAAAAATAAAAAAAATTGCAGATTCTCTCGATTTAGTTTATTTTTGTTAATCCAAATTATAAGAAAAACTTAGTATCAACTCTGAATGTTAAACCAAAAATCTGAACAATGAAGAAAGTTCTACTTTTAGGCCTGACCCTTTTCTTAGGGCTGGCCGTAGTGTTACAGGCTCAGGTAAGGAAAAGCGGGGTCGTAGCCTCCAAGTATCCTTATCAGAAAGCCATTTCAGCTGATCCTGTTCCTACAACCCAGGGATCAACTGTTGTTAATCCCGTTCCCAACAAACCCAAATCAGCCAACGTAGTTAACGTTATTACTCTTGGTACAGCTGCAAATGCTTTGGGTTGGGGTTATGGTTCAGCTACCTATGATCATATGTGGGCTGACAATGACCTGAAAATGATCTCTCAGATCCATCGTATGGGTCCCGGATCAACTCCTCCGAGTTTCTCCGGTTATCTTGCTTGGGACCATGCTTTAAATTATGGAGCCACTGCCGGTGACTGGTCAATCAATTACCAGATCTACGCAGCTCTGCTGAATTCAGGTGGTACATATTACCTGGATGCTGCACGTTATCCCCAGGGTGCTTTATACAACCCGGCCGGTAACACCGATCCTGCCAATTCTTATTTCGCTTATTTCGCTCCGAACTTATCCTACGCAAACTCAGGCGGTACCTGGGGCGGATACAGCTATGGAAGAAGCCATTGGGGAACACAGTCAGACACTACCAAACATATGCAATGGTACAATCCTCCTCCTTATCATTATGGTATCGCTGAAGGTATGACCGTTACACAGCAGGGAAAAGCATTTCTTGTTGACAGAGGGTATGATGCCAATGTAGCCACGTATTATGATTATATTACTATTAATACAGGTACCTGGAACAGCACAACTCATGATTTTGCCTATGTTGAGAGCACATTGCCATTGCCTTCCCCTACAGGCACATCAGGAATGCCAACAACTGTGAAAGTTGCAGCTGATCCTGCAGGAAATGATGTATGGGTTTGTGCAATTGGAAATAACGGCGGTGCAACTCCCGTATTTGACTCTACCTATTATCCTATTTTCTATCATTCAACAGATGGTGGCTCAACATTTGGAGCACCCATTGCTATAACACTTGACGGTCCGACCGGGTTATCTGCAGTACTGAATTATTGTTCTGATTCAAGGCTTGCCCAGATTTTCACCACTGTTCCCCCCAGGGATCAGATTGCCTACACTACTGTTTGGGATGCTTCCCTTACTGTTGATAAATGGAGAAATCCCCATTTATTAGTTGGTATCGGCATGCCGGGCACCGGATTTACAATTTATGTTCCTGATGGAACAAACACCATGTTTGACAGTACCTATGCCATGTTCGATATTTATTCGACAGACCGTGGAACTACCTGGTGTGCACGCGTTGTTGGTTTCCCCAAACATTTCAATTGCGCTACATTGTCAGGCGGTGCTGCTGCTCCGATTTACAACCATCCTTATATTTCAAGAAATACCACTGGTGAAAAGGTTTTCTACACCTACCTTGATACCTGGGCTTCTTCAGCAACCGATAACTCCGCACCGGATGTATTCGCACGCGGCTGGGACCTCCTTACCAACAAGCTGACCAATAACAGCGGCGTGGATGGAGCAACAAACGTGACCTTCCTGTCGAACGTTACAGGAACTTCATTTGCAGGCAGCCAGGCACAGACAGTTTTCACTAAATCAGACGGTTCATTCCAGATCCCGATCATCACCGAAGGAGTACAGAGTCTTACTCTTGACAACGCGGTTACTTTCTACTATGTCAGCGACTTCAAATATGTACAGAGTGACTTCACAATCAATGGAGCTGGCCCTGCATGGGGAACCAATTGTGCTACTTTCCCTGTTGGAGTCAACGATCCTACAGCTGCAACTCTCACCGCTTCGGTTTACCCGAACCCCGTTCATGGTGTTGCTAACGTAAGTATCACTGTTCCCGAGAAAGGTAATGTAACCATTCAGCTTACCAATCTTGTTGGCCAGACCGTTATGAGCCTGACCAGGAATATTGAAGCTACTGAAACATTCAACCTCGATGCTTCCCAGCTTACATCAGGTGTATATTTCTACACTGTAAAGCAGGGTAATCAGAAAGTTACAGGAAAGATCATTGTTGAATAATCTTTTTCTGATCAATACAAAAAGAGGTTGCCCCGAGGGCAACCTCTTTTTTTTAATTTGTACATTATGCTGCTGAGAAGGGAACTAACCCATCTTTTTCTGAAAGAGATCAGGCTGGAGCTGAAACAGAGATACGTAATCAATGGTATACTGCTCTATCTGGTTTCAACCGTTTTCGTGACCTACCTTGCGTTTACGGGAACCATATCTGCAGAGACATGGAACTCGTTGTTCTGGATTATACTGTTGTTTGTGGCTGTGAACGGTATTTCAAAGAGCTTTGTGCAGGAAAGCCCTGCACGCCATCTTTATTATTATACCATCGCCAGCGCTGAAGCCGTCGTGCTTTCCAAGATCCTGTATAATCTTGTACTGATGGCCATACTTTCAGTTCTTGCTCTCCTTTTCTTTGTACTTCTTATGGGGAATATGATTCAGAATCCCGGCCTTTTTCTCACTGCCCTGATCCTGGGCAGCCTGGGGCTGTCTTCAGTACTTACCATGATCGCTGCCATTGCCTCCCGGGCCTCAAATAATTTTTCTCTGATGGCGATCCTGAGCTTCCCAATTGTTTTGCCTCTTTTAATGACCCTGATGAAGGTCTCAGGTTCAGCTTTAACCTCTGTGACATGGAGCGGAAGCATCCCACTGATCATCATACTGTTGATAATTAATATAGCTGTGATCCTCCTCGCATTTCTCTTATTTCCGTACCTTTGGCGAGATTAAAAATAGCGAAGTAGCGAAGTAGCGAGGTAGCGAAATAAAAGTAAAATATTGAACTATTAATTTTCAAAAATGATTGGACTAATCAAATTTTCGCTACTTCGCTACTTCGCTACTTCGCTATTTCGCTATTTATTTATTGAACAAAGAACTTAATATGATCAAACAATATTGGTGGAAACTTCTCAGCTTTTTGCTCCTGCTTTACGCGGTGACTTACGGGTTTTATGTTTCCATCCCTGAGACCATGATTTTACAGACCATGAGGAACCTGTTTTACCACGTTGGTATGTGGTTTGGAATGTTCACTATGCTCATCGTTTCCTTTATTTTCAGCCTTAGGTACCTGAAGGGTTTCAGGGAAGAGAATGACCGTGTAGCCATTGAGGCTGTTAATGTGGCACTGATGTTCGGTTTCCTGGGTATCTTTACAGGAATGACCTGGGCGAATTTTACCTGGGGAGCCCCATGGGTAAAGGATCCCAAACTCAACGGGGCGGCAGTGGGTATCGTGGTCTACCTGGCCTATATCATATTAAGGAGTTCGGTTGAAGACAGGCACAAACGGGCGAAGGTATCGGCCGTTTACAATATATTCGCCTTTGTGCTCTGGATCATTTTCGTGCTCATCCTGCCGCGCCTGGCGGGCGACAGCCTTCATCCTGCAACAGGCAATAATTCAACCCCTGTTATGCCCATGCATCTCGATCCTTCCATGCGCACTGTTTTTTATCCTGCCATGATAGGATGGATACTGCTCGGAACCTGGATACTACAGGTACGTATCAGGGTGTCGAAACTCAGGCATATTATTGAGGAAAATTAACGATTAACCAATAATTCGTACATCGTACTTCGTACATAGCAGATTATGGAAACTTACGGAAAAATATTTGTGGTTGTTACAGTCCTGGCGATTATACTTGTGGGGATATTCGTTTACCTGTTCTTCATCGACAGGAAGATAGGCAAGCTCGAAAAGGAAATAAAAGAAAAAGAAAGCCATAAGCAACAATGAAGACCATTCACATAATTATTATACTCATCCTGGTGATCGCTATTGCCGTTGTGATCACCACCATCGGTGATTCAAGCACCTATTCTGATTTCAGCGAAGCTGCGAAATCGCCTGGCAGAGAATTGCATATTATAGGGAAACTCGACAGGACAAAACCTTTGGAGTATGATGCAAGGAAGGATGCAAACCGCTTCAGTTTTTACATCATCGATGCCAAGGGGATAGTTAAGCAGGTTGTCTATAACAATGCCAAGCCACAGGATTTTGAGAAATCTGAGAAGGTTGTCATTGTGGGTGCAATGCAGGGCGACATTTTCATGGCCAAATCACTTCTTCTGAAGTGCCCTTCAAAATATAACGATAAAAAAAGCCCCACCAAATTCGGGGAAAAAGCGTTCAACTGAAAAAAATGAATTTCGAATATTGATCAACGAATTTTGAATTTCGAAGTAATTATAACAACTTCAATGTTCCCTATTCTTTTTTCGACATTTATTTCAACATTATTCGCACCAATTTTTAATTTCAATTGCGTGCTAATTTCGGCTTCGCCGAACAATTTGAAATAATAGATACTCAAACTACATGCCATACCGGTCACTTCAGCATTTTATCCAGCTTCTTGAATCCCGGGGTGAGCTCATCCGTGTGAAGGAATTTGTTTCCCCGCGCCTGGAGATCACTGAGATCGCTGACAGGTTTGTCAAACATAAAGGCAAAGCACTGCTGTTTGAGAATAATGGAACAAGGTTTCCTCTACTCATCCTGGCTTTTGCGGGTGATGCAAGGATCAACCTGGCCCTGAGTCTCAACGACCTTGATGAAGCCGGCCGGACGATTGAAGGAATGGTGAAGAGCCTCATGGGGCCCAAGGATCATTTTCTTGATAAGCTCCGCCTTCTTCCTGCGTTGCAGGATGTGGCATCCTGGTTGCCGAGAACCATCTCAGGGCGCGGCTCCTGCCAGGAGGTGGTCATGGACCCTCCCGATCTTGGTTTATTGCCTGTATTGACCTGCTGGCCTCACGATGGAGGGCCTTTTATTACCCTTCCCTGCGTTCATACCAGGAACCCCGAAAATAAAACCAGGAACCTTGGGATGTACAGGATGCAGGTTTTCGGCCCTGCGCTTACAGGGATGCACTGGCATATGCACAAAGGTTCAGCTTACCATTATGAGCTGTATAAAAAAGCAGGACAGAGAATGCCTGTATCGGTGAGCCTGGGGGGCGACCCTGTATACACCTATGCTGCCACTGCTCCATTGCCCGAGAACCTGGATGAATACCTGTTTGCAGGCTTCCTGAGAAAGAAAAAGGTTGAACTGGTAAAATGCCTTACCAATGATATTGAAGTGCCTGCCGATGCTGACTTTATTATAGAAGGGTATGTCGATCCGCTGGAAGAACTTATTAACGAAGGCCCTTTTGGGGATCATACAGGGTTTTATTCCCTTGAAGGAATGTTCCCGCGTTTTCATGTGACATGCATTACACACAGGAAGGATGCGGTTTACCCTTCTACCATCGTGGGAATACCTCCCCAGGAAGATGCCTGGATTGGCAAAGCTACGGAACGGTTGTTCCTGACCCCTATTAAACTCTCTGTTGTTCCGGAACTTGACGACATGCATATGCCTCCCGAAGGGGTGTTCCATAATATAGTTCTGGCATCAATCCACAAACATTATCCCGGGCAGGCCATTAAAGTCATGAGTTCCTTATGGGGGGCAGGGCAGATGATGTTCAACAAGATCATGGGCGTGTTCGATGCAGGGACTGTTCTAACAGATTATATGCAACTGGCCCGGATCATCAGTAAGAATACACACCCGGTAGAAGATATACATTTCATTCAGGGGCCTGTGGATATCCTTGACCATTCGAGCCGACGATACGGCTTTGGAAGCAAGGTCGGACTGGATGCTACGTCAAAGACAGGCGGGGAAAAACCTGATCCAATCGAAAGGGGCAGTCCATATGTTGATGAAAAGAGGCTTATGACGGCCATACCCGCTCTCACATCCGCAAACACTGAACTTATAAAAGAAGGGATATCTGCACTAATACTTGGAGTAAATAAGACAAAGCCTGCTGAAGTCCGCCAGATTGCCAGGCAGATCAATGATGCCGGGCTGATAAAGGATGTAAACTTCATCATTTTTACCGATGCTCAAACCGACATTCAAAATCTTTCGACAATGAGCTGGATTGTTGCCAATAATCTCGACCCTATGAGGGATTGTTTTTACACCGAAGATACCGGTGGAAATAAATTCCCTGTGCTGTTCATAGACGGGACCATGAAGAGCTATGAAACTGACGGGTTTAAACGGGACTGGCCTAACGTGATCGTTATGGACGACAAGACCATAGAAAGCATAGATTCCCGATGGAATTCCATGGGCCTTGGGAGCTTCATCCCTTCTCCTTCCCGGCAATTTAAATCGCTGACAATTGGAGACTTAGCTGTTGCCAGGGCGGGGGGGCCGGATAAACAAAATTAATTTTGTAATTTTGTGCTCAAATTGAACAATTGATGAAGCAAACCATACTGTTAATTATATTTCTGGTATCTATCTCTGTCCTTCCTTTTACAGGCCTCCTGGCTCAGAACCACACGGTGGTAAAAGGCAAGGTCACGGATGCTTCGAATGCCGAACCTGTTTCGTTTGCCAACATCGGCATCAAAGGAAAACCTGGAGGCACGTTTACCGATGTTAACGGTTTCTATAAAATAGAAATGGAAAAGGGGGAGCATGTCCTCGTGTTTTCCTGTATAGGATATGAGAAACTTGAGCGGCCTATCGGCATTCAGGGCGATGGAAAGCAGATTTTACTTGATATTCTTATGAAACCTACCGCCCAGGAACTGAACACGGTTGTTGTTTCGGGTTCAAGGTATGAACAAAAAGTTGAGGAGTCCATTGCAACCATTGAGGTTTTGAAGGCCCAGACCATTCAGTCTTCAAATCCATCCAGCGTGGATAAAGCCATTGACAAGATTCCCGGTATTGCCATAGTTGACAATGAACCCCAGATCAGGGGTGGAAGCGGATTCAGTTCAGGGCTGGGCAGCAGGGTCATGGTGATGGTGGATGAAATACCGATGATGAGGGGGGATGCAGGAAGGCCCGACTGGGGTTTTCTGCCTGTGGATGATGTGGAGCAGATAGAGCTTGTAAAAGGTGCTTCTTCGGTAGTGTACGGATCCTCGGCTATCACTGGTGCAATCAATATCAGGACGGTCTACCCTAAATCAATTCCCGAGACCAGGATCAATACGTTTATGGGTATTTACAGCACTCCGCCCAGGAGTTATACCAAGCCATGGTCGGGATTCAACCCTTTGCAATACGGCTTTTCAATTTCACATTTACAGCAGTTCGACAATATTGATCTGAGTGTGGGTGCCAGTTATTACAGCGACGGGGGGTATATCGGCGGTGTACCGGAAGTGGCCTCTGACACAGCTTATAATAAAGGTGAATTTATCAAGAGAGCCAAGATTTATTTCAATACCAGGGTAAGGAATAAAAAGGTGGCCGGACTTTCGTACGGGCTTAACGGCAATTTCATGTACAGCCAGAGCGCCGAAACTTACTTCTGGTATGATGCTGACACAAACATTTACAAATCTTATCCGGGTGCTCTCTCTTATTTCAAGGTATTCAGTTTTTATGTGGATCCGTTTATACAGTATTACGATAAGCAAGGCAACCAGTTCAGTTTTAAGAACAGGGTCTATTACGGGAATACAAATGCCACCAATAACCAGTCAAACCGTTATGTAACGGTGTTTGATGAGTTAAAATACAGCAGGAGGTTCACCAAGCTTGGGGATTTCACACTCACAGCGGGGATCGTCAGCATTTATTCACATTCAATTGGGGAGGTGTTCAGTGGTATCCTCGCTCCTGACGGAACCACCACTGCAAACCAGTCCGGAAGCTTCAGTTCGGAAAATGCCAGTCTTTATGTGCAGCTTTCAAAGAAATTTTTCAAACGACTGAGTGTTGAAGCCGGGGCCAGGTACGAATATTATAATATTGCCGACCTGAAGGAAAGCAAACCGATTTTCAGGGCAGGGTTGAATTACCAGGCTTCGAAGACGACCTACCTCAGGATTTCAGCAGGGCAGGGTTACCGCGCACCCAGTATCGGCGAACGGTACATAACCACCAACAGCGGAGGATTCGGGTTTTATCCCAACCCCCAGCTGCAGTCGGAGTACTGTAATTCTTACGAACTCGGTATTAAGCAAATGTTCAGGATAGGGAAATTTGCCGGGATGCTTGACCTTGCAGGGTTTTACGAGGATTACTGGAATTATGTTGAGTTCAATTTCGGGGTTTGGGGTAACGGACCCATTAATAAAAGCCTTGGTTTTAAATTCCTGAATATAGGACCGGCCAGGGTATCTGGAGGTGATTTCACTTTTGCAGGAGAGGGTAAACTAACCAAAGACCTTGAACTTTCAGTTCTCCTCGGATACACCTATTCGGCGCCCCAGGCTGTAAAGCCCGACGAGGTATATTATCAGAATTTTGAATCCTCCACCCAGAAAGTCAGGAATTACACCTATGCAAACACTTCCACTGATACAGCCAATAATATTCTTAAGTACCGTATACAGCACCTCGTGAAATCAGACCTGCAGTTTACGTTTAAAAAACGTTTTTCGGCGGGTATAAGCGGGAACTATTACGGCTACATGCAGAACATCGATATTTTCCTGTACCAGCTTGATACTCCGAAGGCCATGCATTCGGGAATTGTCAAATACCGTCAGGAACACCATGGAGGTAATTTCATTGTGAATTGCAGGGTAGGCTATGCTTTCGGGATATTCAAGGTTTCTCTCATGGTCAATAACCTGATGAATACCGAGTATTCCCTGAGGCCTATTACTATTGAAGCGCCCAGGACAACATCAGTCCAGGTGCTTGTGAACATTTAACAGAACCCAAAACAAACCAACAAAAACGATATGAAAAAATTAGTATTTCTTGTAGCTCTTTCCTTTCTTGGATTCAGCAGTATCAGTAAAGCTCAGAACATTTTACCTGACGGCGATTTCGAAACCTGGAAGTTATATACTCCGGTTGCTTCGGCCCCGTTCTATGAACCTACCGGCGGTTTCTTTAAAACCATGAATATCCTTGACACTATTCCCACGCCCCCGGGTATTACAGTTTACCGTTGCGACACAGCCCATTCAGGAACCTATTCAGCAAGATGCGTAACCAGGAAGATCGACGTCCTGAGTATTATAATTCCCGGAGTTGTCGGGAATATCGGCCTCAATTTTCAAACCAGTTCAGCGATTCTGGGAGTACCCTTTAAGTGGACCACCAAGCCCGTGCGTTTCCAGGGTTGGTACCAGTCATTCCCACTTAACAATGATTCTTCAGCCGTTATAATCCGGTTGTCGAAGTGGAACCCTACGACTAAGAAAAGGGATACCCTGGCCTATAACAAGCTGGTATTCCATGGAACTATTTCAACCTGGACCAAATTTGACACTGCTATTATTTACAGGAACACGACAACGATGCCCGACACGATTTGCATGCTGCTGCTATCCTGCGCAGGTTACAGCGCTTCAAACATGTTCGGATCCGTCGGTACTGTCGGCAGCACTGCCTTGTTTGATGACGTTACACTCACCGGCGTTTTCCCCTGGGGTGTTGAGAATATGTTAACCCAAAACCTCACACTCAGTGTAAGCCCAAATCCTGCCTCGGACCATATCAATGTTACCCTCGAGAAAGCAGTTCAGGACGGGAGGTTTGAAATTTACAACCTGCAGGGCCGCCTTGTCGGAAAGTACCAGGTGAGCGATGTCAGCGCACGTATCGATATAAGTTCACTCCCTTCAGGAATGTATTATTACAGGATGAGCAAAGACAATACTTCACTGGGAACAGGCTCATTCATTGTCAACCGATAAGAACAGGTAGCGAGGTTGTGAGGTAGCGAGAAGTGAAAATTTCGCTACTTCGCTATTTCGCTACCTCGCTACTTACTGATTAAAAATAGAGGATAATATAAAGGACACGACATATGACTGAAATAAAAAAATCACAGGAAGCTATTGAGCTGGAGGATAAATACGGGGCTCATAACTACCATCCGCTGCCCGTGGTGCTTGCAAAAGGCGAGGGCGTATTCATGTGGGATGTTGAAGGAAAACGTTATTTCGATTTTCTTTCAGCATACTCGGCCGTGAACCAGGGACATTGCCATCCGAAGATCACGAAAGCCTTGATAGACCAAGTACAGAAACTGGAACTTACTTCCCGCGCATTTTACAACAACGTGCTTGGGGTATATGAAAAATTCATCACCGAATATTTCGGCTACGAACGCGTACTGCCTATGAATACAGGGGCCGAAGGCGATGAAACCGCCCTGAAGCTTACCCGCAAATGGGCATACAAGGTCAAAGGAGTTCCTGAAAACCAGGCCAAGATCATCTGCTGTGAAAATAATTTTCACGGACGGACGATATCTGTGATTTCCATGTCGACCGACCCGCAGGCAAGGGATGATTTCGGGCCCTTCACCCCAGGTTTTGTCATTATTCCTTATAACGACCTGCCGGCTCTCGAAAAAGCCCTGCAGGACCCGACGGTAGCGGGTTTCCTTGTTGAGCCCATACAGGGTGAGGCCGGGGTTTACGTGCCGCAGGAAGGATATCTTAAAAAGGCTTACGAAATGTGCAAGGCAAAGAATGTTTTGTTCATTGCCGATGAGGTACAGACCGGGATTGCACGTACAGGAAAGCTCCTGGCATGTGACTGGGAAGGCTTCAAACCCGATGTGCTCATACTTGGAAAAGCATTGTCAGGCGGCGTGCTTCCTATCTCAGCAGTGCTTGCCGATGACCATATCATGCTTACCATTCATCCGGGAGAACACGGATCCACTTTCGGAGGGAATCCCGTAGCCGCCCGCGTTGCAATTGCAGCCCTTGAAGTGGTAAGGGATGAAAAGCTGGCCGAAAATGCCCAGAAAATGGGAGAGATTTTCCGTTCGGAAGTGTCGGCTATCAACTCACCCTTCATCGAGTTGGTCCGCGGTAAGGGCTTGCTTAATGCCATCGTGATCAAACCTCATAACGGCAAAAGCGCATGGGATGTCTGCCTCAAAATGCGTGATAACGGATTGCTTGCAAAGCCCACACACGACCACATCATCCGTTTTGCACATCCACTGGTGATCAATGAAGCCCAGATCCGCGAGTCAGTTGCGATCATAATAGAGCCGAGCAAGGAGTAGGAATAGAAGCAAAA
>Ga0118677_10001787_pt1 | contig 44779 bp, 36 predicted proteins | sample AliMusrvi5mmetaG_FD_86154 | JGI IMG/M metagenome (GOLD analysis project Ga0118677, IMG submission 86154) | reverse complement strand
GATTAAAAAGCCAAGGTACCCAAATCGAGGCAACTATTAAAATCAGTCCTGTCGTTAAACTAATGATCGGGGTATAGCAGGCTAAAAAGACAGTGACGCCTATGATACCTAATAGCGCGACGGTCATCGGTGCAAGCAAACGTAAATACAGGGCATCTAACGCATCAATATCGGCGGTCATACGTGAGAGTAAATCGCCACTGCGCATCAATGATAAACGACCTGGCACTAAAGGAATCAGTTGTTGAAAGAACCAGCCACGAATACTTGCCAGTACCCGAAAAGTAGCTTCATGGGTGACTAAACGCTCTCCATAGCGTCCCAAGGTGCGTGTAATAGCCAAGGCGCGAATCTGGGCAGCGGGTAGCATAAAATTAAATGTTAAGGCGTTGCCATCGAGCACCAGCAATCCTGCAATGGCGGATGAACTGATAAACCAGCCAGATAAAGTTAATAAAGTAATAGAAGCTAAGGTAGTTAACAAGGACAGTAGTGTGCCACTGACCAACCAAACACTGTGGGGTTTAAATAGCTTTAAAAAGAACCAGCAATCTTTCATGATAATAACCGACCTTGCTGCAAGACGATGTGCCGCGTCATTCTATTAATCACTAGCGGATCATGCGTAGCAATAATCAAGGTCTTGTCGCGGAACAAATCATCAATAACCTCTAATAAAAGTACTTTATTCGTGCTATCGAGATTAGCGGTAGGTTCGTCCAGAACAATAATATCGGCCTGTTTTAAAAAAGCTCTCGCTAATGCGATTCGCTGTACTTGTCCGTCGGATAAGCCATAACCTCGCTCTCCAACCTGGGTTAATAATCCCTCAGGTAACGCCTGACTAAACTCAGTAATACCTGCTGCGTTTGCTGCTTCGATAACTCGTTGTTCAGCTGCCTCTGGATTAGCCAGAGTGATGTTGTCTTTTATAGTACCGTGAAAAATGTAAGCATTCTGTCCGACCCAAGCGATCAGCTTTGCTGCATTTTCTTGAGTGACTTCAACGCCATTGAGTAAAACCAGTCCCTCTGAAGGACTTTCAAAGCCTAACAATAAATTAAGTAATGTGGTTTTTCCAGCACCGGATTCACCTATTAAAGCGATTTTCTCGCCTTGAGTAATCGCTAAATTAATAGACGTTAACACCGTTCTTTGTTCATAACTTTTAGTGACATTTTTAAATGCAATGCATTGCTTATTAACAAGGTGTAAAGTTACTTTTTTCTTAACTGCTAAACTCGGCTTCTGCTCAAGAAGGGCGAGAATGGCATCCGTTGCACCTAAAGCAGCCGCACGATCATGATAGTTAATGGCTAATTGTTTAAGTGGCATAAAAAATTCAGGTGCCAGTAACAAAACAAACAAAGCATTTCTTAAGGTGATATGTTCCGCAGGACCAAAATGTATTTCACCTAATAAACCTAAGCCAACATACACCGCAACCAGGGCAACAGCTACCGCGCTAAAGAATTCCAGAACAGCCGACGATAGAAAAGCAATTCTCAACACCGCCATGGTTTTTTCTCGAAAGTGTTCGGCCATACGGTTAATGTTATTTAATTCCGCAGTGGCTTGACCGAATAATTTGAGTGTCGCTAAACCTTGCAGTCGATCCAGGAAGTAACCACTCATTCGTTTCATGGCTAAAAACTGGTTACGGCTTGCAGAGGCTGCGCCCATACCCACTAAAGCCATAAAAAGAGGCACCAAAGGACCCGTTAATAAAAAGATTAATCCGACCACCCAATTAATAGGCATAACAACGATGATCATGATGAGGGGTAGTATGCCGACAATCATTTGCTGGGGTAAATAGCGCGAGAAATAATTTTCTAAGGCTTCTACCTGTTCTAATGTAACAGCGACCAACTCACCACTTTGATGGTGTTTGATTTCTAAGGGGCCCAGGATTAAAAAACTGTCCAGTAATTGTTGCCTGACCGATGATTTGATTTGGGCACCTGCCTCAAAGCCAAACACTTGATACGCATAAAGACAGGCTCCACGAAGAAGGAATACTCCGATTAAACCACTCAGCCAAGGTATGATAGAAGTCCAAACTAACTTATCGATAATGACAGCGTGTAATATAAACGCCAATAAAGCCGCTTGTGTAATGACCAATAAGCCGTTAAAGATACCGGCGCTAGCTGTCAATAATAAGGGTTTTCGAACAGTTTTACTTTGTTGTTTTAACCAGGCTGCACAGACTTTTTCTCTGGTTTTGTTGTTATCAAAATAGATTTGGTTTTCAGTTTGGGTTGGCTGCACTTTGTTTGCCAGTAAATTAAGGAACAGATATTATGAAGAAGAATATCATAAACAGGTCATAAAAAACTTAACATGGATTTCTTGAGCGTTTAAAAACTGAGTATTCAAAAAGCAAATCGCCCCTTTCGGGGCGATTTGACTATTATCCTTTAAATTGAAATACGAGTAATTTTACCTAGCAATCAAAACCATTAAGGGTTAGGTCCATTGTGACAACTATAACAACTCACCTGATAATCTTTAGGCCAGTTTTTGATGCCAAAATCTCCCGCATTAATAGTTTTAGCTACCTTGATGGCACTTAAAGGCGTACCCGTACTGGTTGTGCCATGACAATAGGCACAATTGGGTGTGCCATTTTTATTGGCATCCTGATGCGCACTAACCCAGGCATTACCCGTTGTATGCATACCATGTGGCCCACCATTAACAGTCGTTGGTATGGTGGTATGACATGCCGTACACTCTGCAACCGGACCCGCATGCCCCTGAACCGCTATACTTTGTGTATTATCATCTACATGCACAGATGGATACTCCGCATGCGTTGCACCATGACAAGCTTCGCATTGTAAACCACCATGCCCTGTACTGAATCGATATAAGTTCAGCCCTGTAACGGGTGCATTTGCATTGGTAGCAAAGGTATGGTCGGTGGGTACAATGGGAAGACCATTTGCATCCGCCCCAGTGATAGCACGTTGTCCTGGCGCAGCACTATTATGGCAGGACTCACACACGGGTTCATTGAACCAGCCTTTACGTGCAGTGCTCCCTACAGCCGACAATTTACCATGACAACTTTGGCAACTAATTGAGGGGTTGCCGGTTGCGTCTGTCGCTGTAGCCATGGCGCCTCTTAAGCACTGAGTTACCGAACCAGGATGACAGTTATAACAGGCTGAACGACTATTACTTGAATCCAGCGGTAAATTGGTCGAAGGATCTAGCACCGTTGCATGCTTTATGTGTAAAGCCTGCGTAAACGCACTAATACCTGCAACACCGGGCATTACAGTTACTTTGTTGAGCTTATCAAAGTAAGCATTACTGGTGTGACAAGCCACACATAAAACCGGTTTTTTACCATCCGCTGTCGCCAACAAACCTGACACGTTATAACCAACTTTCGTTAATGCATTTGTATAAAGTGTAGTCGATAACTCTTTTTGATCATGCAAAAGTAAAATATTTCTTTTCCAGTCTTTATTCACATCGGTATCAAATACCCAGCCTTTAGGAAATGCAGTTGTGGCTGTTGGTTTAGCCGCAATTTGTGCCAGATTAGTTGTTGCACTCGTAGACGCATGACACCCTTTACAGGTCATTTCATCACTGACAGGTAATACGGTTGTTGTTTTTGCCAAAATATTATTGCTTAAATCCCTGGCAACCACTTTAACAGTAGGATAAAAGTTTTTAACTGGATTACCGGCAGTGTCGATTGTTGGGTTATCAGGAAAAGGCGTCATAGGAATACCTTCCGCTTCAAACCATTGATAATTTACATTAAAGGTCATCGGTGCAGGAACCAGAGAAGCTGAATGATTGCCTGGTGCTGGAGTTCCTGTAGCAAGACCGTCTAAATTCAAGCCAATTTCGACAGGCGGATTAAGCCCAAACAATGGTTCTACCGGGCGCTGATTTTAACTAATGTGTATTTCTGGTATATTGGTTTGAACAATCAAACACAGGTAACTCAATGAAAGCAGAACTTATAGCGCACGATGGCGAAGAACTCACCCTACAAGTCAAAGTAAAAATTACGGGCAGTCTTTTCGAAGCAGAACAAGCGATATTGGATGCTTGTAACGAAGTCGGGCAATTGGCCACGTTACATGCCATCAAACGATTTGATACGGACGGAAGTCCGATCCAGGTCGGCGGTGTTAAATTTACCAGCAAAGGAACCACCCCTAAATTTTATGAAACACCGTATGGTGCCGTAGAAATTCATCGGCATGTTTATCAAACGTCTAAGGGAGGTAAGATTTACTGTCCGTTAGAACCCAATGCCCGGATCATCCAAAATGCGACCCCGCGATTTGCCCAGCAGATTTCACACAAATATGCGAACTTGAATGCACCTGCGGTCTGTCGTGATTTGGAAGCGAATCACCATCGAAAAATCGCCCATTCCTATGTGCAGGCTGTTTCTGATTGGGTCGGTGGAATCGCCAGTGCTAAAGAGGAAGTTTGGGAATATACAACACCTGATTTGAATGAGACGATTACTAGTGTTGCGATTAGCCTGGATGGTGCCTTTGTTTTAATGCGCGAAGAGGGTTACCGTGAGGCCATGGTCGGAGCGATTTCTCTGTACGACATCAAGGGTGAGCGTCAGCACAGCATTTATATCGGTGAAGCACCTGAATATGGCAAAGCAACCTTCACCGAACGTCTAGAACAGGAGATTGCTAAAATTAAAAAATGCTACCCCACCGCCAAGTATATAGGTGTTGCCGATGGCTCAAAAAACAATTGGAGTTTCTTGGAAAAACATACCACTGAACAGTGCCTGGATTTTTTTCATGCAACCGAATATCTAGCCGATGTCGCTTACTCGGCTTTCCCTATAAAAACGGATAAATCTAAGCGGGAGGCGTGGCTGAATGAACGCTGTAAGCAACTCAAACATAACACAGGCGCTATAGATGCCATCATTGCAGAAATGGAAATATTCGCCAAACGTAAAAAATTACCCAAGAGCGTTCGGGAAAACTTGTCAGCGGCGCAAACCTATTTCACCAACAATCGCCATCGGATGAATTATGCCGCCCACCTGGATCAAAACCTACCCATTGGTTCCGGGGTAACAGAGGCCGCCTGTAAAACCTTGGTCAAACAGCGTCTTTGTTGTTCAGGTATGCGTTGGAAGATGCAGGGTGCAAAAGTGATCCTATCTTTGCGGGCATTAATTCAGACAAGTGGTCGGTGGCAACAATTTTGGAATAAAATTGACCAATTCGGGTCTCAGTATTGTGCTTAGTGACATTTAATTAAATCAGCACCCTCTTCCAGAAAACGATACAGACTATAAGCGCTCCAACAATATACCAAGGTTGGTGCTTACATTTTAAATAAGCAAATTTCACCCTCCTTCGAAACCACGAACTAACAAAGCATAAAAAGCCTATTCCTACTGTCAACGAAAGTATCTGTAACACGACATTGTTATTTGTAAGGTTGCTTTTGGGATTGACGAAGGGTGGTTGTACGGTATTTTTGCATTCTCCTTCGACATCTTGCCAGGTACATTTCGGATTGTTAGGCTCAGTTTCTCCGATGTCATTATTGAGTTTTAATCGTATCGGGCTGTGACGTCCAATTTCAAACAGGAGAGGGGAAGGTGTATTGATGAACTGTTTTTTTTCATCGGTCTGCGCTAGCGTCATCGGCTTCTGTTCAGTGATCTCAATGTTATTAACCAACATCTGAGTCGCCAAAAATAAAGCAGTTTGGTAAGTGTCCCGGAAAGGAGGGATAGTGCCTTGCAATTCGGGGCGCAGTTTAAGATCAAAGGCTGAAGCGACTAGCATGTTGTGTGTTTGATGCCATTTAGTCGGGTGATAGTAAGCGGCATCAAGATCGGTTGTAAAAAATAGTTTGTGTTTAAAGTAGGGGCGCAACGCCTCTAAAATCATAAATTTGTCGCGGACATCAGACCCCAATACGCCAATTACGGTAATCCCTTTCGAATCTCCTTCATCTATAATTTTTTGATCAAGATCACGGATGTATTCTGATAGTCTACGTAAATAATCTTTCTGATTTCGTCCTTCAGGGAGTTCAAGTGCTTTAGCCGACTCTGACTTATCTGGTTCTTTGGTATCTGATTTCTTCTCGGCTGAATCAGCTTCTTTTTCGCTCTTATCGGCTTTCTCGCTCTTATCAGGCAATTTACCGTCCAGCCCTCGCATGTAGCTAAATCGACTGATTACTTGATCAGGATCTTGGAGATTATTTTTAAGCGCCCAAGCTGATTTAAATGCCTTAGAGATAGAGCGACCATAAAGGGTGTCCCATTCAGATAAGATAACGATATGATCTGTTTTCTGAATTCGATGTAAAGTAGCCAATTCGTTTGCCATTGCCTGCATCATTTCCGCATCGGTAGAAGTTGTTCGATAAAACGTTATCCCATGCCGTAAATAAGCTTGGACAGTTTGATGGTCTACATCTTCTTTAGGGAGAACCTTTAGCAACAAGCCCTCATCAGCCGTTGCCGCAGCGGAATAATAGGTAATGGGCTTAGTATTAATTTTCCCCAATTCATTATCTTTGTTATCTTTAACCTCTTTCAACAAATCTTCTAGCAATGTTGAGGAGTTTGGACCGAGTACTGCATAATTAAATTCGGCAGCATTTTTATTATCCGAATCCTCTTTCCGTATATTCGCTAATGCTATGACGTTTGAATCTAGCGATGCAACAGCAATATCGGAGTTTGTTAATTTATTTAACGTTTCATTATCCGGGATTGTTCGAGATAGTATGTCTTTTAACGTGGCGGCAGGATTTTTTCTGAGGCTTGATTCATTAATCCATAATAGCAATACTTTTTTATCCTTATCTTTGTCTTTGTGCTCATCCTTATCTTTTGACCACCACTCAAAAGCTATTTTTGTTGGGAGTGTAGAGTTACTATTAGACGGCTTCTCCTTATTGGGTATTGATGCTTCAAAGTAACCAATATGCTGCTCATCCACAGGGTTATACATCTGATTAGCTAAGGCCGAAAGTACCGCATACCGCCATCGCATTCTACTCTCAGCCGCTTCTTGATAAGGGCTACCCGGTAGGGTGACAGCGATAACAGTGACCTGATCTTCATCAGGGTTAATAGGATTACCTTTATAAATCTGCTCGGGTTTATGGATATCATCTTTGTTATCTACAGCTTCGAATGGATCTTGCCACAGGCGTGCATTTATATCCTGCGCAGCTTCGTACTGTTGTAGTTTTAAAGGGTTGCCCGGGGGGCGATCATCATGAAAAGGGGATGGTGTGAACATAGCAAAGCTGGCCAGCAGGGCTAATACAGCCGTTATGGGCACTGCGCCAGTTAAGCCGTTACTTTCAGTTTTCTTTTCGTCTGCCATAACATTTCCTCTAAGTTCTATAACGATTGCGTCAAAAAATATTATCTTAACGGCACAGCCAAACTCTAATTAAAGACAGTAACCGGTCTTGATCAACCGGTTTGGTTAAATAATCCGAGGCACCCGCATCGATGCATTTCTTTCTGTCTTCTTTCATGGCCTTAGCAGTTAAGGCAATAATAGGCAGATTCGTAAATTGGGGTAGTGCACGGATGGCGCGAGAGGCCTCATAACCATCCATAATCGGCATCATCAGATCCATTAAAACCAGATCAACATCAGGGTGTTTATTAAGTACGCTCAAGGCTTTTTCACCATTATCGGCCTTAAGAATGATTAAGCCATGTTCAGCCAAAATCTTGGACATTGCAAACATAGTTCGCATATCATCTTCAACGATCAGTACCTTTCGAGCATTTAGGTGTTCATCAGATTCATGGAGGTGTTGTATCACTCTTTTTTTATCTTCAGGTAAGTCTTTGATCACTCGATGTAAAAATAAGGCCACTTCATCAATCAGACGCTCTTGAGAACGCACATCTTTAAGAATAATTGAGTTTGCATAGTTTCGCAAAGCCGTTTCCTCTTCGCGTGTTAATTCCCGAACCGTGTAGACAATGACGGGGGGCATATTGATTTTTTCTTTAGCGATAATGTTTAATAGTTCCATGCCCTGTATATCAGGTAAACCAAGGTCTAGAATAATTAAAGAAAAAGAGCGTTCACGGATGAGTTGTAACGCTTTTTCTCCTGTATCTACTTCTTCAACGATCACATTTTCTGAACCAATACTTTGCACAGTTTCACGTCTGGTTAACTCATCATCCTCGACGACTAACACTCGCTTTTCAGACGATGAAGAGGCTTCTTCCAAGCGTGTTAATATCATTTCTATATCTTCGCGACGCACAGGTTTTCGGACGTGACCAATAGCACCCACACGTAAGCCTTCTATCGTTGGATCTTCTGAGGATAAAATATGTACAGGAATATGTCGGGTATCGACATTTTGTTTAAGCTGAGTCAGCACTTCCCAGCCGTCCATTTTAGGTAAGTGTAAGTCCAGTACAATACTATCGGGTTTATAGTCTTTGGCTAGTTGCAAGCCTTCTTCGCCCGTTAAGGCCAATAAACATTTAAAGCCTCTTTCTCGGCCAATAGTAGCCAGAATTTTTGCGAAGCGAAGGTCGTCTTCAATGGTTAAAAGTACTCTATCATTGAGCTGAATGTTATTTCTATCATCTTCAACGATAGAAGGCGTTGGCGTTATAACATTAGCTGATTCAATTGTTTTATGGGTATAAGAAACAGGTGGAATGTATGTTTTTAGCGTGTCAGATCGTGTAATCTTAGGTTCTTGTGAGGGGAGGTCTTTAAGATTGTGTGCTGCAAAGGGAATGTAAATACTAAAGACGGAGCCTTGTCCCTGTTCGCTGACTAATTGAATTTCACCCCCTAAAAGATTAACCAATTCACGAGAAATGGATAAGCCTAGACCGGTACCCCCGAAACGTCTTCGATCGCCTGAGTCGGCTTGTTGAAAAGCTTCAAAAATTATTTTTTGCTTGTCTAATGGGATACCGATACCCGTATCCGTTACTTTAATCGCTAAGGCTTTGCTGGGATCTAATTGACTGCGAGATAAATCAATCGTGTTAGGCACTAATTCAAATACGATTGAGATAGAGCCATTTTCCGTAAATTTTAGGGCATTGCCTACCAGATTGTTTATCACTTGTCCCAGGCGTTGAGCATCCGTTATGATGGAGTCAGGCAGACCTTTTTCACTTGTTATATTTAACTCAAGGCCTTGATTCTTTGCCATGAGGCCAAACTGAACAGAGATAGTCCTTATTAATTCGTTTATCTCTACGGGCTGTATTCTTAATTCCATTTTACCCGATTCAATTTTCGATAGATCCAAAATATCATTGATCAGGTTTAACAGGTCACTACCACTGTCGTAAATAACACTGGCTGTCTCAACCTGGTCTTCTGTTAGATTCCCTGATTTATTTTCATGTAATGAACGAGCCAATAATAACAGGCTATTTAAAGGTGTGCGTAATTCATGAGACATATTGGCTAAGAACTCAGATTTGTATTTACTCGCTAAAGTGAGTTCTTCTGCTTGTAGTGTTAAGCTGCGTCTTGCTTGTTCATTAACTTCTTTTTGTTGCTCAAGCAAAACATTTTTGCTTTTAAGTTCATCATTCGCAAGCTCCAATTCTTCCTGTTGAGCCTTAAGTTCTGCATTGGTAACTTCCAATTCTTCCTGCTGAGCTTTAAGTTCAACTTCAGAATCTTTCACCCGTTGCATTTGGATTTCTAATTCAGCATTAATATTTTGTAATTCTATTTGTTGTGCTCTAAGCTCTTGTTGAGACTGTTCGACCACTCTGGCTTGCGCTTCAAGCTCATCGTTAGTGGCTTGTAACTCTTCTTGTTGTAAAGTCATGAGTGTCTTTGCTTCGGCGATTTCAAAGGCTAAGGCAGTGACTTCAGCGACTTGATTTAAATAGTCGAGTTGAATTTTGGTTAAAGGGTGTAAAGAACCCACCTCTAAAACTCCCCGTAAATCTTTGTCAAAAATAATCGGTGTTACACAAATATTTCGGGGGGTGGTTTCTCCAAGGCCAGAAACAATGTGAATATAGTCCTCAGGTGTATTTTGTAACAGGATTTGTTTACGTTCTAAGGCGGCTTGTCCAACCAGGCCTTCTCCAAGCTTAAATTTACTTGATAAGTTTTTACGTTCCGTATAGGCGTAGGTACCCAGTAATGTTAATTCCAGGTCTTTATTGTGTCCATTAGCGACATAAATAACGCCAATCTTTGCATCAATATAGTTGGCAATTTCACTAATAACTTTTGATGCCAGGTAGGTTTTATCGTCTTGTCCAAGAATAATCTGGTTTATTTTAGCCATCCCGGTCTTTAACCAGTTTTGGTTGTCGTTATTGACTTTAGTGTTTTTTAAGGCGGTTTGCATTTGTGAAATAGAGCGGTTCAAATGACTTATTTCGTCGTTGCTATTGATAGGGATGACTACATCTAACTGGCCGTTGGTAATTTTTTGAGTGATTTCAACCAATCTTGTCACATTTGAGACTAAGATTTTACAGTAATGTAAAATACAGATTGCGAGTAATAATTTAATAATAAGAAAGACAATAATGGCAAGGCTATTAACTTGATAGTGATTTTGCGACGCAGTGTATTCTTGCCTGGCAACATCTAATTGAATTTGAATGAGTTGATTAATATCTTCTTCAACAGCCGAAAACAAAGGTCTTATCGTTGTTTTAATGACAGTATCTGCGACTGAATTGCCGCTGCGTAAGCGTTCAATAGCTGAATTTAAGCCTTCTTGAATAAGGTGTTGGTTGTCCTTTTCAAATTGACGGGCTATTATTTTTTCTTCTTCAGTCGCTTTAGTTGAGCGATATTCGACCCATAATCGGTCTATATCAATAAGATTACCCTCAATGAGGTCAATATTTTTTAGAGTTTCTTCTTTTAAAAGCAATGAGTTTTCGATAGTGAGTCGATTAACTAACAATTTAGCTTTTATTTTAGCGAGTTGATCAATACACATCATTCGATCATGATAGACCGTTTCTAAACTGTCATTAGACTGTTTCATTCCAAATAGACTCATTCCGCCCGTCATTATTGAAAATAAAGACATCAAGCATACGACCAGAAACAAGCCTTTGATATTTAAATTAGTTAGCATAATGAGGTGTTACTCCTTTGACTCTATCTGTTTAACAGGCTGTTTTAAATCGTCATGGTATTTTTTGAGTGTTATGCCTACCCAGACACGATCAAATTCTGAATGGACTCAAAAATAAATACTTTCTTGAATAAATAATAACATGGTGCATAATTATGCGCTAACATGAGCGGCGGAAATGGCGGTGATCCAGGTAACTGGGCATTTTTACCCAACTTTTATTACGCTAAGGCCATTACGGACTCGATACATCTCTGATAATAATCGCATTTGGATGTCACTCGGTGCCAACTATAAGCTATGATCCAGCAGCAGCTTTGACGCAGGCTATACGCACATCTTTATTAACAATGCCACGATAAATCAAGGTGCGGTAGGCACAATAACAGGCCAGGTTCAAGGCAGCTACAACAGCAGCATAGACGTTATCAGTGTTCAGTACACGCATACTTTTTAAACATAAACATGATAGGTCACTGGGGCTATTAGCCCAATTTATCAATCAAGAGAGTCATTAACTGGCTTGTGATAATAGGTTTGGTTATATAATCATCCATTCCCGCAGCCAGGCATTTGTCTCGTTCGCCTTCCAGCGCATTTGCTGTCAGTGCAATCACGGTTTGATGCGATAAGTTTTGATGGGATTCTAATAAGCGCAGTTCTCTGGTTGCGGTGTAGCCATCCATAACCGGCATGTGGCAATCCATAAAGACCAAATCATACCGGCACTGTTTTAATTTATCGAGGGCAAGCAGACCATTCTCAACTACATCGGGAACAATGTTGTATTTTCTCAGTTTGGCAACAATCACTTTTTGATTGATTTTGTTATCCTCTACAATGAGTACTTTTTTGTTTTGATAATTGGGCAGATTTGTTTCTGGTTCAGCATTGACTACTGTGCTTGGCTTACGTCCTAGTAGGGCATTAAAAATGGCATCGTAAAGCTGCATTTGTCGCAAGGGTTTAAACAGGCGTTGGATAATGCCGGTACCTTGATAGTCAGCGGGCTCAATCTGGTTATCGGATGATAATAAAATAATAGGCAGGTGGGTTAAGGCAGGTATCTGAGTGAGACATTTCGCCAAGGTTAATCCATCCATTGCCGGCATTTGCATATCCAGTAAAATGAGATCGTAGACTATACCCTGAAGAGTTGAAGTTTGTAGTTGCATGAGTGCAGCGCTGCCACTATCAGCTTCACTGACCACCAATCCCCAGCTACTTAGATAAGTGTTCAGAATGTTACGATTCGTTGCATTATCATCCACGATCAATATGCGTTTATCGGAGAGATCATTAAAGGGTAGTGAAATATTAGAGTCATCTGATTCGCTTTTTGTTAGAGGCAAGGAAAACCAAAAACAGGAGCCTTTGCCAGTAATGCTGCTGGCACCAATGGTTCCCCCCATGAGTTCTACTAACTTTTTACTGATGGATAGCCCTAAACCAGAACCACCAAAACAGCGTGAAGTTGCACTATCAGCTTGAACAAAAGGCTCGAATAGGCGTGATAAGGTAGATTCAGAAATGCCAATGCCGGTATCATGTATTTCAAAACGTAATTGATCGACGTTATTTGCGGCCAGCGACTGGATGATACTCACCGTCACTTCACCCTGCTCAGTAAATTTAACGGCATTACTGATTAAATTGGATAACACCTGCCGGATACGCATGGGGTCACCCCGCCAGCGCAGCGGCATGCCGGTAGGTAATTGACAATTTAACTCCAGTCCTTTAGAGAAAGCGCGGTTGGATGATAAGATACAGACATCCTCGACTAAATCGACCAGATTAAAGTCAACGTGTTCCACTTCAAGTTTGTCGGCTTCTAATTTGGTTAAATCCAGAATATCATTGATTATTTCCAGTAAAGCCTGCCCTGAGCTGTGAGCCGTTTTAACCCAATCCAGTTGGGCCTGTGACATAGAGGTTTCACTGAGCAAATCCAGCATCCCTAAAACGCCATTCATCGGAGTGCGGATTTCATGGCTCATATTAGCCAGGAATTCGGATTTTATTCGAGTGGCTTCCTCGGCCATTTCTTTGGCTTCTTCAGCTATCTCTTTAGCTTTCAGTAAGTCGGTTTCGACTTGAGTACGGAAGCTAATCTCATTCGAAAGTTCTTGAGCCTTTCTATTCAGTGTTGCTTCTCGTTCTGTAGCCTCAAGGCGTAGTACAATATTCTCAGAGATATTGCGATTGATGTAACGCAAACTCATCACTAAAAAACCCAGATAGAGTGTAGACGCTAAGCTCATTGCCAGGTAAAAACTTTCACCAACAAGCGTCAAGCGGATAATACAGGGCGTCAGTGCTAATACTGAAAATGACAGGGCGCTGACGATATCGGAGGCATATGAAGTGACGCCGCCAGCAGTTAAGCCGGCCAACATAAAGATCAGGAACATCTGATTCTGTGGGTAATCAACAGGAAACAACAAAACGCCTGCTGCCCCCCATGTCAAACCTGTAATCAAAATACCCAGACGAAATCTAAGCAGCCAGTGATGAGTTTCGGCCTTAATATCGGTCGAGGCACGTTGATAAGCCAAAATAAGCAGGGTTCGTGAAACCATGATCAAGGTAATCAAGGAAAGCCAGGCAACGATGACAGTCGGGTTGATGACATTTCTCTGCACAAAAGCTAGAATCGCTGCAAGAATGACGCTGGTAACTAACGGTAGAAAGTTAACAGCATACAATTGGTTAAGCTGTTCGAATTGTATCGCAGTTTTTTTGTCCAGATTATTCATCACTTATGATCTCGGCCCCAAACTGTGGAAATAATGGCCGTGGACTACGGTCTGCAGGGATTTTAAGGGCATCTTTTTGATGGCTTATGTATAAATAATAACATGACGCATATTGATGCGCTAATGCCCAAGTTCGATAAACTTAAAATACCTATCTTATCAGCCTAAACTGATTATTATTTTTGATCGCTTGAACGAAGTTATGCTATCTGGTTTAGATTGTGGTTTATTTTTAGGCGATACAAATCCATCTGGCAAACTAGAATCAGCGTGCCTGTCATCATTGAAAATAAAGACATCAAGCATACGATCAGAAACAAGCCTTTGATATTTAAATTAGTTAGCATGATGATGTGTTACTCCTTTGGCTCTACCTTGTTCATCAGGCTGTTTTAAAGCGTCATGGTATTTTTTGAGTGTTATGTCTACCCAGACACGATCAAATTCTGAATGGATATGCTCAAATATATCGATTAATCGAGGGTCAAAATGTTTTTCGCTACCTTCCAAAATCATGCTAACGGCTTGCTCATGACTAAAGGGTGTTTTATAGGGACGCGTAGCACGAAGAGCATCATAGACATCAGCAATGGCAACAATTCTTGCACTTAAGGGAATGTTTTCACCTTTTATACCTTCTGGATAGCCTGAACCATTCCATTTTTCATGATGTGATTTGGCAATATCTGAACCCATACGCACCATTTTGTTATTGGGATAACTTTTTAATACGGTGTTTAGGGTTTTAAAACCAATCATAGGATGCATTTTCATGGTTTCAAATTCTTCCTCAGTCAGTTTGCCTGGTTTTCGTAGAATAGCATCAGCAATACCTACTTTGCCGATATCATGAAGTGCAGAAACATGATAGATCATATCAACAAATTGTTCGTCTATGTCGAACCGCTTGTCTTGTTTAGAGAGTAACGTTTTGGCTAATAATTGACTAAAATTACCCACCCTATCAATATGTAAACCGGTGTCATCATCACGTGACTCAGCTAATTTTGCCAAAGCAACAATCGTTGATATTTGAGCGGAAAAAATCTCTTCTTCTTTATCATGAAGGGTTAGATTTAAAGATCGATTGTTACGATCAAGTGTTTGTCTTAGTTCATATAGTTCAAGGTGTGTGGCAATCCGCGCCAACAATTCTTCAACAGCGAAAGGTTTAGACGCATAATCCACAGCACCATGATTGAATGCTTTAATTTTGGCGTGAGTATCCTGGAAGGCACTTAAAAAAATAATCGGTACTTCCCGAAAAGAATCATTCGCCTTGAGGTGATCAGCCACTTCATAGCCATTCATAGTGGGCATATCAATATCCAGTATGATGATGTCGGGTGTTTTGTCTTTAGCCATATTGATGGCCATGTATCCATTAGGAGCAACTCTAACACTATAACCTTCCGATACCAGAGACATCGCTAACAAGCGAAGGTTTTCGGGGGTGTCATCGACAATGAGGATGTTATATTTTTGATTACTTTGGGTCATCAGATTGCTCTATCGTACTTTCTAATAATTTAATTAAAGTAGGGTAGTCAAATTTTTCAGTGAACCCCCTCAGTTTGTGCCCAATAGAACTATGGTGAGATTCAATTTGAGTCACCCAATCTTCAATGACGTTGATATAACCACTTTTGATCGCGTTTAAAAGGCCTAAACGCATTGAAAGGGTTAATGCCTCAAGCATTTGAGAATTTAATGGTGAGTGGTTTCGAGTATCTACCTCTGCTGTTGTTCCATTTTCTGCATATACATAGTTCACCGGGATCAGATTTTTTATTTCATCAAAAATCTGCTGTTCTCTAATCGGTTTACATAAAAACTTATTGATACCGGCTTTAACAGCTAGCTCCTTGTTTAAGGGGGAGGGTGAAGCTGAAATCATTAAAATAGGGATTGATTGGCTTTGAGGGAGTTCTCGAATATGTTGTGCTACCTCAATGCCATCCATGTCTTTCATTCTTAGATCTAAAATAATAATAGATGGGAAGTCTTCTTCTTTAATTACGCTTAAAGCATCTCGACCATTAGTGACTAAGCGAATATTAAAGCCAACCGAGCTTAACATTTGTCCCATCATATTCAAATTGTCAACTTCGTCTTCCACAACAAGAACCAGTGGCGGTTCATTATGATCAAGGTTTATACCGATGACGGGTTGACAGAACTCTTGTTTAGGTTGATCTTCAGTCAGTTCAGCAACAAATTCGAATCTAAATGTACTGCCTTTTGAGAGTTCACTTTGCACGCTAATTGAGCCGTTCATCAATTGGGCAAATTCGTTACTGACGGCTAAACCCAGGCCGGCACCAATTTGTTTGGCACCGGATTCTGCCTGTTCAAAGACATTAAAAATACTGCTTAATTGTTCGGCTTCGATGCCGCAGCCATTGTCTTCGACTTCTATATAGAGAGTAATCTTATTTCTATCGCGCTCGACAACACTCGCACGGAGTTCAATTTTTCCATGATCGGAAAACTTTAAGGCATTGCCTAACAGATTAATAAGAACCTGACGGACTTTATTGTTATCAATGATTAACCAGTCTGGAATATCTTCTGAAAAACTAACATTTAATTTAAGACCTTTCTTTTTGGCAGATAATAAAAACATCCTTTTGAGATCATTAATTAAATTAAACAGGTTGGTTTTGACAGGTATTAATTTCATCTTTCCAGCTTCAATTTTCGCCATATCCAGAACGGAATCTAATAACAGTAAAAGATGTTCGCCACTACGATCAATAATATCGAGATATTCTCTTTGTTGTGTTGTAAACGTACCTTCTCTACGCAAGAGCTGGGCATAGCCTAGAACAGCATTCATGGGTGTGCGTATTTCATGGCTCATACTAGCCAAAAATTTACTTTTGGCCTGATTGTTGGCCTCAGCCTGTACTAATTTTAAACGCGCTTCATCGGCTATTTTTAAATGGGTAATATCGCGGGATATCTGAATACATTCGGTGATGTTATCTCGAACAATAGGCACTAATCTATGATTATAAAAATTGCTTTGTTTATGCCAGGGCAATTTCATGTTCGACTCGAATTCAACGGTTTTATTTTCAGTGAATACGGTGTGTAGCGCGTTTTTTTCTAACGCAATGTCGGTCTGACTAAAAAACTGATACACAGATTTGCCAATAAAAGCTTTGTTTGCTCCCAGTTGATTAATAAATATGATATTGCCTTCCTGATCGAGATTAAAAATACAGTCGGGTGTATTTTCAAGCAGTAAGCGGAGTTTATTACTTTCTTCCAATAAAGCACTGGTTCTTTCTTCAACGGTACGCTCAAGGCCAATCCTGTATCGTGCTAATTCTAAAAATACCTTAACCTTACTGAGAAAAATAGTCTGGTCAAACGGCTTAATGATATAGTCAACCGCCCCTCTTTCATAACCCTTAAAAGAATGTTGTTCGTCAGCAAAAGCGGCTGTGAGAAAAATGATGGGGATACGACAGGTTGAGGGGTCACCGAGTAGATAATTGGCGAGTTCGTAGCCGTCCATTTCAGGCATTTGTACATCAAGAATAGCCAGGGCAAAATTATATTGTAAAGTGAGTCCCAATGCTTCTTGACCGCTAGAGGCTTTAATAGCAATGACATCGTCTAGCGTGTTAAGCACTTTTTCAAGGGCAAACAGATTCTTGGGCATGTCATCCACTAAAAGAATATAAACTTCTGGCATTATTTAGATATCCTAGATATAGAGTTAATATGTTATTAAGGAGCTAAATATCAATAAATTATATTTTTTTCTTATATATTTTGGCATGTTCATCCACCGTTATAAATTTATCAGCAACCGACGAAAACATTAAACTTTCAGTATCGCCTAAACATAAAAAACCACCGTATTCCAGGCTTTCCCAAAACAGTTGTAATACTTGCTCTTTGAGTTGATCGTTGAAGTAAATGAGTACATTTCTACAGACGATCATTTGCATTTCTCCAAAGCTTTTATCGGTCACTAAATTGTGTAAACTGAAGGTAATGCTTTTTTTAAGATAGGGTTTTATGGCGGCATTACCGTAGTTAGCATGGTAATAATGAGATAGTGAAGCAGAGCCGCCAGATTTTAAATAGTTAATACTGCCCATTTTAATGGTTTCTAAAGGATATACACCGGTTTTGCCTATAGTCAAGGCTGATTGACTGATGTCAGTTGCGTATAACATAGCTCTATTGAGTAATTGTTCATCATTTAATAGTATAGCCATTGAGTAAGCTTCTTCACCGGTTGCACAACCGGCGTGCCAGATTTTGAAGTAGGGCCAGGTTTTTAAAAAGGGGAGTACTTTGTCTCTGAGTGCGCTGTAAAAAAAAGGATCTCTAAACAACGCAGTAACGGATATTGAAAAATAAGTAATAAGTTCGTAAAAAAAGCTTCTATCTCTTAATAGGCGATTAATGACTTCAGAATAGGAACCACATTGCTTATCAATGAGGAATTGTGTCAAACGTCTTTCCAGGCTTGAGCGAGAATAGCTCCTAAAATCATAGCCATAGCGTTTGTAAATGGCTTCCAGTAATAAATCAATTTCAATGTTTGCAATTTCTATATCATCTGTTGTCATGTGACTATTAATTACCCAAAAATATAGTATTGATTATACTACTTGTCATTCACTATAGCCGAAACAGAAATCATAAAATAAACGTGTGGTGACGTTCCTAGGGATAGGTTGCGACCCCATCCCTACGATGTCCCCTCGTTCGTATATAATACGTTACAATTCCATTTGTCATTGTGATAGCAACACTATCATTTTTAAATCTACTTAATTAAGGAACCCTTCATCATGCCTGTTTATCGTTCTAAGACTTCTACCGCTGGCCGCAACATGGCAGGGGCTCGCTCATTATGGCGTGCCACAGGTATGAAGGATGATGACTTCAGCAAACCCATTATTGCCATTGCAAATTCCTTCACCCAGTTTGTGCCGGGGCATGTGCATTTGAAAGACTTGGGCCAGTTAGTGGCGCGTGAGATTGAAGCCGCTGGAGGCGTAGCCAAAGAATTCAACACCATAGCTGTAGACGATGGTATCGCAATGGGCCACGATGGTATGTTGTATTCATTACCCAGTCGCGACATCATAGCCGACTCGGTGGAATACATGGTCAATGCCCATTGTGCTGATGCACTGGTGTGTATTTCTAACTGTGACAAGATAACTCCGGGTATGTTGATGGCTGCAATGCGTCTTAACATTCCAGTTATCTTTGTGTCCGGTGGCCCCATGGAGGCGGGCAAAGTGCGCTTGGCAAACCCAGAGACAAACACGTTTGAATTCAAAAAACTCGACTTGATTGATGCCATGGTGATGGCCGCTGACAGCAAAGTGTCTGACAGTGATTTGGCCGAAGTTGAACGTTCTGCCTGTCCTACCTGTGGTTCATGTTCGGGGATGTTTACGGCTAACTCGATGAACTGCTTGACTGAAGCGTTGGGTTTATCCTTGCCGGGTAACGGCACTGTGGTAGCAACACACGCGGATCGTGAGCAGCTTTTTAAACAAGCCGGTCGCAGTATTGTTGAGATTGCTAAACGTTATTACGAACAAGACGATGTTTCTGTGCTGCCACGCTCTATTGGCTTTAAAGCCTTTGAAAATGCCATTGCTCTGGATATTGCTATGGGTGGCTCCACAAATACTATCTTACATATTCTGGCCATTGCTCAAGAAGCTGAAATCGACTTTACCCTGTCTGACATTGACCGGATGTCAAAAATCGTTCCTCAGTTGTGTAAAGTGGCGCCTAATACTAACAAATATCATATTGAAGACGTACACCGTGCCGGCGGTATCATGGCTATTTTGGGTGAGCTGGATCGTGCTGGCAAGTTACATACAGATGTACCCACGGTACATGCTAAAACCATGAAAGAAGCGTTGGATCTATGGGATATTGCCCGTAACCCTAGCGATACCGTTAAAACCTTCTACTTGGCAGGGCCTGCCGGGATTCCTTCGCAAGTAGCATTCAGTCAAAACACCCGTTGGCCTAGTCTGGATGTGGATCGTGCCGAAGGTTGTATTCGTTCTTTAGACTATGCCTTTAGTAAAGAGGGCGGCTTGGCTGTGTTGCGCGGTAATATTGCTGTAGACGGCTGTGTGGTAAAAACCGCTGGTGTAGATGACAGTTTGCTCGTTTTTGAAGGCTCTGCTCATGTCGTAGAAAGTCAGGATGAAGCGGTAGAAAATATCTTGGGTGATAAGGTCAAAGCCGGTGATGTAGTTGTTGTGCGTTATGAAGGCCCTAAAGGTGGCCCCGGTATGCAGGAAATGTTGTACCCCACTAGTTATATCAAGTCCAAAGGCTTGGGTAAAGCCTGTGCATTATTAACCGATGGTCGTTTCTCCGGCGGCACTTCAGGCTTATCAATTGGTCACTGTTCACCCGAAGCGGCAGCGGGTGGCAATATCGGTTTGGTACGCACTGGTGATCTTATACGTATTGATATCCCGAATCGTACCATCAATGTATTAGTGAGTGATGATGAGTTGGCTAAACGCCGTACAGAGCAAGACATCCTGGGCTGGAAACCTGTTTTGCCTCGTCCTCGCAAAGTGTCTGCGGCACTTAAGGCTTATGCGATGTTGGCGACCAGTGCAGACCGTGGAGCGGTTAGGAATCTGGCATTATTAGATTAATGGCTGTTGCTTTTTATATTGCTCTAATCGGTCTGAAACGCTTGCGTTAAAAATCACTGTGTATTTTACACCCTATCAAATAGGTATTTTATACCCTATTTGATAGGTATTTTATACCCCAGTTTAGCTGTTGCAAGGTTAGTTATTTTTTCTTATGTCTACACTATTTCTTTTAAGCTGTTTATCGCTAATAGATAACATTGTTATCTTTTTGTTTTTTAAAAGGATTAGTTAATTAATTTATTTTTTCAGGCTGAATCTATCATCGGAGAAATAATTGGCATAGTGAATGCTCTAATATCAGGTATGCAATCAAATGCATTAGGGATTATCAATATCTTAGGGATTTAAAAAACATTTTAGGAGAAGCTATCATGGCTAAAGTACAAAAATCAACCGACTCTTCCAGCTTAGCAGAAGTCGTAGACCGTATTCTTGACAAAGGCATCGTCATTGATGCATGGGTTAAGGTTTCATTAGTAGGTATCGAATTATTATCAATCGAAGCTCGCGTCGTTATCGCTTCTGTTGAAACTTATTTGAAATATGCTGAAGCGATTGGCCTTACTGCCAGCGCCGCTACTCCAGCATAATCAGTAAAGCATCATTAGTCATTAGATTAAAGAGAGAAAAAAATGCCCGATTGTTTAATTTTAAACACTCGGGCATTTTTTTGTTGCCGCAGGCCTACTTGCTTGTGGCATTCGGTTAAGAAGCTATTAATGTATCTAAGGGAGTAGTGTGTGAGCAGTGATAAATTAAAAAGTGATCACGCTAAAGTGCTTTATGCATTGTGTGCATCGGATGGGGAAAAACCTGATTATAAGTTAGTAGGATTAGAGTCTGCTCCGGTTTATGCAATAGATAAGGATGGCTTAAGAGCCGTGGTCAGTGATACTCAGGGTGGGCGTCTACGACCTGATCGACGCAATATTGGTGCGCATCAGTCGGTATTGCACGCTTTGACAGAAGCAGGTACTGTGCTGCCCATTAGGTTTGGCATTATCGCACGCAGTGCTAAGGCCGTTGAAGATTTACTGGTTGCCAACCAAAGAACAATTAAAAAGCATCTTGAGCAACTAGCCGGTCGTGTAGAGATGGGCTTACGTGTTTCTTGGGATGTCGCCAATATTTACGAATATTATGTAGAGACTCACCCCATTTTAAAGCAGGGGCGTGATGAGATCTGGAATAGAAACGCTAATCCTGGGGATCTTCGTGAGGAGAAAATCAGATTAGGTAATTTATACCAGTCATTACGTGACGCAGACAGACTGGAGTTTACTGAGAAGGTAAAAAATATTTTAGTTAATTATTGCGAAGACATCGTCGAGACAGCGGTTAAGAAAGAAAAGGACGTCATGGATTTAGCGTGTTTAGTCGAACGAAATAAGCTGGATGAGTTTGCTAAAGGCGTTTTTGATGCTTCAAAGTTATTTGATAATGCTTTTTTATTTGATTACACGGGGCCTTCTTGGGCGCCTCATAACTTTACTACCTTAAATTTGTATGAGCCTGTTTCTAAAAAGGGAAAAAATTCTGAGTCCGTGGAGTTGGTAGAGGATGAGCCTTGATTCTGCTGATGATTGATTCTATCAAGCTTTCATTGTATCCACTTTAAGTTCCGATTGTTTTTTCTGGAATTTAAAGTGGATATGTTGTTTTTATCCCTTAATATAATCTTGCCAGGCGATGAAGTGCTTCACTGCCATGATTAAATATGGGCCAGCCATCGCCGATCAATACTGCTTTAATATTGGGAAGTTCTGCCATACGTTTAACTGATTTAACGGCTTTATGAAGATCAGTCAGTTTTTCTTCAGGTAACAAACATAACTCGCCCGCTAAATGGCTACGGATCAAATCGCCGGTAATGAGTGTGGTGTGTTCCAAAAGTAACGCTAATTCACCGTGCGTTTTAGAGCCTTCTAACTGAAATGCAATAAGTCCCGGACAGACTTCTTCGTTATCAATTAACCAGCGATCGCAGCTAATAGGAAAGGTATCTTCTTCACCCGCTGGTCCAAGGATTTGAGCGCCCGTGGTCAGTGCGAGGTGTTCAGCATCGCGACAATGGTCACTGTTTGTTACGATAATAATATGAACACCACCCAAGCGTTGCAAGTGACTGTGATCGTGTTCCGACATGGGTAATGGATCAATTAATATATTTCCTTCCTCGCGTACCCACAGTACACTGTGAAAATCCAGATTGCGCTCCTTGTTAAACTCTGACCAGCCGAATAGGTCTTTTCTGTGTAATTGTTTCATTTGCAATATCTCCGATTATTTATATAAACGTCTTTAAAATGATATTAGGCTTTCTTGCTTCCGGCTCTCAATGTTATTAAGAAAAACGTTACGTGTTTCGTCATCAACTTCGCTCCAAACTGTGATTTCGTGAATAGTTCGAAAGCAGCCGATACAAATATTATTCATGTTTAGTAAACACTGACCCATACAGGGTGACGGTATAATCGTCGGGTTAATGTTCATGACTTATCCCGTTGTTTTAGGCCTTGCCTAGTAAAATATCCAGTTTTTTTTGTTGGTCTAGCGCATATAAATCATCGAAACCACCGACATGGAAATCACCAATATAAATTTGTGGTACTGTCCGGCGTTTCGTTTTTTGCATCATTTCCTCCCGTAGACCCAGTTGGGCATCCACATTAATTTCTTTATAGGTGACGCCTTTCTTGTCAAGAAGACGTTTTGCCATAATGCAATAGGGACAAATTTTAGTTGTATAGATCAGTATCTCAGGCATGTTTTAATTATGTTTGGTACTATATAAGTTTGTGTAGTCTAAAGGTTCACCGTTGAAGGTTCAAGGTTCAAAATCAACCTTTGTTTCTAATATGCTGAATCGTGTTACCTTATTTGCTGTATTATAAAGAGATTAAACCATGAGTGATTTACCCGTTAATTTGAAATATGCATGCTCCCATGAGTGGGTTCTGGTCGAAGAAGATAATCTTGTTCGAGTCGGCATCACTGATTTTGCTCAGTCAGAATTGGGCGACCTTGTTTTTGTACAGCTGCCAGAATTAGGGCGACAAGTGATAGCGAATGAACAATGTGCTGTTGTGGAATCGGTTAAAACAGCGTCAGACTTATATAGCCCTGTTTCAGGTGAGATTGTCGCCACTAACCTGGTTTTATCAAATGAGCCTGAGCAAATAAATGATAATCCTTATGGTACCTGGATATTTTGTGTTAAATCAGACGATTTATCTACATTAGATCAGTTAATGGATGCTGATACTTATCAAGCCTTCATAGAATAATATAACGGAAAATAAGCTGTCGTTATCTTTTCATTTATATTAAGTACACTTCACTTTTTTCTAAAGGATAATCAATACTGTAATGGCAAATCAAAATGCGAAAGGTTTTAAGCGCCTAATCAATGCTTGTATCTTTTCTGTTGCTGGATTTAAGGCGACATGGACTCATGAAGAAGCTTTTAGGCAAGAAGTTATTTTGTTTGTAGTGACGACCCCCCTCGCCATCTGGCTGGGACAGTCTACAATTGAAAAATTATTGCTCATTGGTAGTATTGTATTGGTTATGTTAGTTGAGTTATTAAATTCAGCGGTAGAAGCCGTGGTTGATCGGGTAGGTTTTGAACATCATGAGTTATCAGGTAGAGCAAAAGATATTGGCTCTGCGGCAGTCATGATGTCGTTGGCTTGGGCGGCAACGACCTGGGTATTAATTTTAATTTAAGGAAAATATTTATGAGTGCATTAATCTGCGGGTCTATGGCTTACGACACCATCATGGTGTTTCATGACAAATTTAAAAATCACATCTTGCCAGAAAAGGTACATATCTTAAATGTATCGTTTTTAGTGCCTGTCATGAGACGCGAGTTTGGTGGGTGTGCAGGGAATATTGCTTACAATCTGAATTTATTGGGTGAAGAAGCGTTGACGATGGCCACTGTTGGGCATGATTTTGAGCCTTATAGCCGATGGATGAATCAAAATGGCTTGTCGGGTGAGTTTATTCAGGCACTGGATCACCAGTATACCGGTCAAGCTTATATCACTACCGATGAAGAGGGTAATCAGATTACTGCGTTTCATCCGGGTGCGATGAGTTTTTCACACTTAAATTCAATACCTGTCAATCGTGATATTAGCATAGGTATTGTGTCTCCTGATGGTAAAGACGGCATGATTCTTCATGCGGAACAGTTTGTAGAATTAGGCATTCCCTTTGTGTTTGACCCCGGTCAGGGTATGCCTATGTTTAATGGCGCGGAGTTACTTACCTTTATTGATCAAGCCACTTGGGTAACCTTAAATGATTATGAATCTGAGTTAATGCAAGAGCGTACGGGCCTGTCTTTAGAAGAAATAGCCAGTAGGGTAGAGGCTTTAGTGATTACTTTAGGCGCTAAGGGTTCCAAAATATATACACAAGGTCAGTGCATCACCATACCTGCAGCGAAACCAAAGGCGGTGCTTGATCCTACAGGGTGTGGTGATGCCTATCGTGCCGGCTTACTATTTGGATTGATGAATGAGTTGGATTGGGAAATCACAGGAAGAATTGCTTCGTTAATGGGCGCTATCAAGATAGAGCATCATGGTACCCAAAATCACGCTATTTTCCTTGGCGATTTTAAACAACGTTTTCATGAAAACTTTGGTTTTTCATTTTAAAACAAGCCTATTTTATGCTGAAGAACACTCAACAACTGTTAGATATTATGTCCCGCTTACGGCGACCAGACGATGGCTGTGCATGGGATATTAAACAAGACTTTACCACCTTAATTCCCTATCTTATTGAGGAGGCTTATGAAGTTGTTGATGCGATTGAACGTAATGATCTGGATGATTTAAGGGCTGAATTAGGCGATCTGTTATTACAGGTGGTTTTTCATTCTCAAATTGCTCAAGAGCGAGGGCTTTTTAGTTTTGAAGACGTTTCGGCGGGTATCAGTGATAAGTTGATACGCAGACATCCTCATGTCTTTGCTGATGCGGTTTTTAATACCGATGCTGAGCGCCATCAGGCTTGGGAACAGGCCAAGGCGCAGGAACGTGAAGAGAAGCAAAAGGCGTCTGAGAAGTCGAGTGTGTTAGCGGGTGTTGCGGCGAGCTTCCCTGCCTTGATGGCATGTGAAAAAATCCAGGATCGTGCTGCACAACATGGTTTTGATTGGCCTGATGTTCCTCCAGTATTCGAAAAGGTGCTGGAAGAATTGGGCGAGGTCAAGGAGGCGTGGGAGTCGGGTGATCAAGCGCATATTCAGGAAGAAATTGGTGATTTATTGCTGGTTGCTGTTAATCTGGCACGGCATTTGAAGGTTAACCCTGAAATTGCACTCAAGGAAAGTACTAAAAAGTTTTCCAGGCGTTTTCACTATATTGAAGAGCAGGTCGAAGCCTCAGGACGAAACTTGGTTGATTGTGAGTTAGCGGAGTTAGACGCTTTTTGGAATGAGGCAAAAGTAGTTTTGAAACGCAAGCCCTAGAGAGATGAAGTTAAAAAAACGTTGTAAATAAAGTTGTAAACATAATTGGCTTGTGAGTTTTTGGTAATAATGAGTAATGAATATAATGCGGCCGCGATAGAAGTTTTAAGCGGATTAGAGCCGGTTCGTAAAAGACCGGGTATGTATACGGATACCACCCGACCTAATCACCTGGTACAAGAGGTGGTTGATAATAGTGTCGATGAGGCCATGGCGGGTCATGCCAAGACGATCAATGTCATTTTGTATAAAGATGGGTCGGTTTTGGTGAGTGATGATGGTCGCGGTATGCCTGTGGATATTCATCCAGAGCAGGGCATTCCTGGTGTTGAGGTTATTCTTACGAAATTACACGCGGGCGGTAAGTTTTCTAATAAGAATTACCAGTTTTCGGGTGGTCTGCATGGCGTGGGAGTGTCTGTCGTTAATGCTTTATCTGCCCAATTGAACATTGAAGTTAAACGGAACGGTAAAGTCTATGCCATGACGTTTGCTGATGGTGAAAAGCAAACAGAGTTAGTCGAAACAGGCACAGTCGGGCGAAATAATACAGGAACCACTGTCACGTTTTGGCCCAACGAAAAGTATTTTGATTCCAGTAAAATATCGGTTAGCAAATTAAAGCACGTGCTTCGGGCTAAAGCGGTATTGTGTCCAGGTTTAAAGATTACTTTAAAGGATGAGCAAAGTAACGAAGAGTGGGTATGGTGCTATCAAAACGGTCTTAAAGAGTATTTGTTAGATAGAATCGGAGATATTGAGTTTTTTCCTGAGCAACCGTTTATGGGGGATATTGCTGCGAAGCATGAGGCGGTTGAATGGGGAGTTGTTTGGGCATTTGAAAATCCATCTGAAGTACTGAATGAGAGTTATGTCAACCTAGTGCCTACCGCTCAAGGTGGAACCCACGTTAATGGTTTGCGTGCCGGCTTAACGGAGGCGATGAGGGAGTTTTGTGATATTAGAGGGATTTTGCCGCGTGGGGTTAAGGTGGCTCCTGAAGATGTCTGGGAAAATTGTCATTTTGTGCTTTCAGTTAAGTTAGAAGATCCTCAGTTTTCAGGTCAAACAAAAGAGCGTTTGAGTTCAAGAGAGTGCGTAGCGTTTGTGTCTGGAGTCGCTAAAGATAGTTTTAGTCTTTGGTTGAATCAGAATCCGGCGGAAGGCGAGAAAATAGCTGAGATTATCATTTCTAGCGCACAGAAAAGATTACGCTCTAATAAAAAGATTATCCGTAAACGAATTACCGCCGGGCCGGCTTTACCGGGAAAATTGGCTGATTGCTCAGCGCAAGATATTGCCCGGACTGAATTATTTTTAGTCGAAGGTGATTCGGCAGGGGGGTCGGCCAAGCAGGCTCGTGAGCGTGATTTTCAAGCAATTATGCCCTTGCGGGGTAAGATTCTTAACACCTGGGAAGTAGAGTCCAGTCAAGTGATGGCGTCACAAGAGGTTCATGATATTGCAGTTGCCTTGGGAATAGAACCGGGTTCCAGTGATTTGCAAGGGCTTCGTTATGGCAAGGTATGTATTCTTGCCGATGCGGATTCTGATGGTAATCATATTGCTACCTTAATTTGCGCTTTATTTTATCAACACTTTACCGCGTTGGTAAGGGAAGGGCATGTGTTTGTCGCTATGCCGCCTTTATATCGAATTGATGTGGGTAAACGGGTGTTTTATGCTTTAGATGAGGCTGAGCGTTTGGGCGTTCTGGATAGAATTAAAGCCGAAAAGCTAAAAGGCCAGATTAATGTGCAACGCTTTAAAGGCTTGGGTGAAATGAATCCGGGTCAACTTCGGGAAACGACCATGAATCCTGATACCCGTCGTTTAGTGCAATTAACCATTAAAGAAAATGATGATACTAGCGTACAGTTAGATTTGTTATTAGCCAAAAAACGTTCTTCCGATAGAAAAGTATGGTTAGAGACTAAAGGTAACTTAGCTGATATTGCTTGATGAGTAATGGCAATGAATGCTTCATATCATGGAAGTTTAATTTCTTGACGACGAGCGATGACAGCCTCACTGAGGGTTTTCAATAGCTGGATGGTATCTTCCCAGCCCAGGCAGGCATCAGTAATACTTTGACCATAAACGAGCTTAGCCGGATCATCCTTACCAGCTGTGAATTTCTGTCCACCCGCTTTTAGGTGACTTTCTATCATCACACCAAAAATGTGTTGAGAACCATTAGCCAGTTGCTCAGCGATATTATTCACCACATTGCTTTGATTCTCATGCTGTTTGTTGCTGTTAGCATGTGAGCAATCGATCATCAAACGAGAATTTATATGGGCTGCTGCCAGTTCTTTGCCAATACGCTCTACACTAGTGGCATCATAGTTTGGCTGTTTACCGCCGCGCAAGATAACATGACAATATTTATTGCCAGTGGTATGCACAATCGCAACGTGACCGTTTTTGTGTACACCCAGGAAGTGATGCGGATTTGCTGCTGACTGAATGGCATCAGCAGCGATTCGAATATTGCCGTCGGTGCTGTTCTTGAACCCTATCGGCGCAGAAACTCCCGATGCCAGTTCTCGATGTATCTGGCTTTCGGTGGTACGTGCGCCGATGGCACCCCAACTGATTAAGTCACCAATATATTGTGGTGAGATGGTGTCCAGTAATTCGGCAGCAGCAGGGACGCCCAATTGATTAATCTCAGTGAGTAAACGTCGTGCAATGCGTAAGCCATCGTTGATACGAAAACTTTCGTCTAGCCAGGGGTCGTTGATCAGACCTTTCCAGCCCACTGTTGTCCGGGGCTTCTCAAAATAAACCCGCATCACAATTTCCAATGAGTCAGCAGCGTAACTGTCTCGCTGCTCTTGTAATTTTTGTGCGTATTCTATCGCGGCTTGAGGATCATGTATTGAACAAGGCCCGATGACGACGAGTAGTCGATTATCCTTGCCAGTAAGTATATTTTTGATGTTTTGACGTGTTCTGGAGACCAGGCTTTCTATCGCTGTACCGTGAATTGGAAACTCACGTAACAATAATTCGGGAGGTGGCAACGGATGAATTGAAAAAATAGACTCATCATCGGTCAGGCTGGTTTTATCGAGTGTCGTCATCCGCGTAATCTTGGCATTGCTATAAAAGGATTTTAGTACTGAAGCTTCGTTATCCAGGGATCTTTAGAATAAGGGTCAATATGGAATGCGAGTGCTTCAGATTTATGCAAAAGCCCTTCTTCACCCGAGGCATTAGGGTTAAGTTGTCTTTTTTCTACGAAATCAACCATCCGATGTGCGTTATAAATCAATAGAACACGATTGGTATTTCTGTGCTGGTAAATCTGGTAAGCCACATTACTTTCATCAAATGTTTTATTTTTGCTAATTAATATCTGAAGCTTTTCATCGTCATCACCCACTAAATTTCTCAAGAGGGAGTCCTCGCGTTCTTTGATAGCTATGGTTAGGGTCTCTAGTAAAGTACCGGAGAGTTGACTTTTTTGCAGTTCTTTCACTTCTTGGTCTGAGAAGTAAAAGCTTTCTGCCACTAAGTAATGAGTGCCTTTTTCGCCATCATTGGCAAATAAAGAAATCTTATCCAAGGCGTCATGTTCCAGTGCGTTTAAAAAAGAGCGGGGCGCTCGAATATGCTTATCGACAGTGACCACCCAAGGCAATGCACGACCGCTCTTTTCAAAACGTTTTTTGACGCTGGTAATGACATTGGAACGAACCAACTCGGTTTCGCGCCCTTCTGGCTTGGTAATAAAAGCATCAACGCCAGTGATTTGAGTATAGAAGCCTTCGTCTTTAAAGCGGTTGACTATATTAGAGTACCGGGGCTGATAAGGAATGCCGGTACCATCATAGAGAATGTTGATACGATTCAATCGGGCATGTTCTGCAACAGCATCACGCAATCTATTTGCAAAAGGCTCAACATAAACATAATCGTCACTGTGGTGGCTTGCTGCGGTGAGTACTTGATAAAGATCACTTTGTTTACGAAATTCATCCAAAGAGGCCACGACAAAGTTATCGTCGCAATAAGCATGAGCTATTTGCTCGACGGCTGTTTTTCCTGAGCCTGCCCCCCCCATAGACATAAATAAATGTGGGTGACGTACTGGTGTTTTACCTTCAAATACACAGTCTCTCGCTTTATCTAATTTCTTGGTAATTTTGCTGAGTCGTTCGTAAGCAATTTCAACCGCACGTTGTAATCGACTGTCGCTATCAGCCGCTGATAACATGCGATCTTTTAGCCTTTCATTGTAGACCAAGTCAAAGATTAATGCTTTTTCACCCTCACACTGCTTGAGAAGTTGCACGACCTCGGTGTGTGCAGGTGAGCGCAAGCCAGTTAACATATTGATGTCAAGGCAGAAGAGCGGGGCGGCACCGTCTTCTTCAATGCTGATACCGTCAATTTCATAATGACCAGTTTGGCGTAAGGATTCTGTTTTGGGCAAATAACCAATCATGTTTTCAGACGCACACAGAGGGTAATCTGCTAAATGTTTTCCTGCTATAAATATTTCCTGGGATATGCGATCTAATGGCACCAGTCCACCATTGACAGAGACCACGCACAATATGCCGGTTGCTGTGGTGTGAGACAGGAACGGAATGCCGTGTATAAACAGTTTGTTTTCTGGCCATTTCCCATAAGCGTTGGGCTTATTTTGCAGGCTTTTACAACGGGTTGGATCAAAAGCATGTTCAAAAGCAACGGTGATTTCGCGTAAGGAGCTATCAGGATTGTGTAGCACAGCGGCATCGGATGATTCAATGCGTCTAAAGTCGATCCCCTGCTCATAGACGCCTTTTATAGCGGGTAATTTACCTAGCATGGTAATAAAGAAATCCAGTGTTAACCGGTTTCCATAAGAGAAGGGTCTTACACAACGCATTTTGTAGTAAAAATTGGCGAGTCTTTCGGCAATATTTTCTGTTTTGATAACGAACCCATTGTTATCAAAAATAGCGGTATCATCATTGACATCGCCATCTAAAACTAAACTTTCAATAGTTTCCCGAAACCGTTTTCTTTTATCAGGATCGGTCATGGTGCCGGGACGATGACAAACCGTCGGTTGCTCTTTCCAGTCTTGAAACATTTCTCGATGAATTCGAGAAAAAAGTTCAGTCAGGTAGGTGACTCGTTTAGTTTGGTCATGAGAGACAGTGCCTTCTGCTTCTTGCTGTAGTGTTGACAAGAGTTTCGTGCCTTGAGAAATAGCGAGAGCAGTACGCAATTTCTTCAGTTGTTTGTAGCCGATTACTTTAGGGATAGTGTCTTTGCTCATGAATTTAATCCAAGTAACAATGATTCAATCGAAATCAGGGCAACCGCAGGGATTGACCCTACGGTATATTTACCGTAGGGGCTGGGTTTACCCCTGCCCGTCAATACGATAAGAATGATTCAATCGAAATCAGGATAATTTGTGTAACTAGAGAAGGGAATATCCCGTCTAAAGTTAGTAGCACAAAAATGTACGGTATAAGTATAGCAAATAAAATTAGCCTTTATAGGGTTAGTTTAAGCATTTGTACGACTTTGACTAAATCGGTAAAAACGCCGCATTTGCTGGATGGTATGGTGCAGATAACTTGTGCTGTGTGTCGTGAACGGCCTAATTGTTAATGGTCAATTAAAGAAAAAAGCCATCTTGGATAGCAATAGGTATCATACAGAGCTTTGCTACTGTGATTAAAATACTAACGCAACATTATTTTACTTGTTATTTTGCAACAAGCATAATATGCTGAAAAAAACGTTATCAGCATAATGTTGCCATATAGGTATTCTAAATTCTCAACGCTACTTCATATTTAAAACTGGGCAGTCATAACAAAAGCCTAGTGATACAAACCGTTAAGCCTCAATAAGGATATTTTGGAACTGTAATAAGTGCTTTATCCTAAACCATGAAGCTGGTATATGTTGGCCACACATTTTGTATGGGTAATAGCAGTAGCAGCGCATTATAAACGGTCAATTGACTCATCAATAATGTCAAAAAACGCAATAAACGCCAACACACAACCGCTAGAAAGGATCAACCATGAAGATTAAATCATTAGTACTCGCCATCAGCACAGTGTTATGTACCGCCGCAGTCTGGGCAGATAATAAAGTGACCACGGATGCATCAGGTAATAACAATACGATTAATGCCACCCAGCAGGGTGGAGATGGCAATACCACTATTATCACTCAAGTGAGTGATAATAACCAAAGCACAACCAGCCAAACAGGTAATAATAATACGGCTTCCGTAAACCAACATAATTACAATGATGGGTGGCTGGGGGAGGTTAGTAATAATGGGACAGGATTAGCCGCTATCAATCAAACAGGCGATAATAATTTCGCAACTATCGATCAAGGCAATAGTACGTATCAAGCCGCTTATGGTTATTTGGGGAGTCAATCCACCGCAACCATTAATCAACTGTCTAGCAATTCTGTTGCTAATATTATTCAATATTATCAGCTTGGCACAAATTTGGCGGCGATTAACCAAGCAGGAGATACTAATACTGCTAATATTACTCAAAGTTATGGTGCTGGTGACAGCGCCAGCATTTCCCAAGACGGCTCTGGTAATACCGCTACCATTACTCAAGATACGGATCCTGGGAATACTGGTAATACAGCTTCTATTACTCAAACTGACGCAGGCAATCAAGCCACTATTAACCAACAAAGCAACAATAGTACCGCTACTATTAATCAAAGCGGTTATCGCGACACTACAAGTATTAGTCAGACCTCCGGTGCATATAATAGTGCAAATGTTACCCAGACCTATGGCGCATATAACAGCGCAAGTGTTACCCAAAGCGGAATGTCTGACACGACTGCCATTGTTCAAGGCGGTGGTTACCAAGGTATTACCCTGGACCAAAAAAATGACAACAGTGCCGCCACTATTAATCAAAACGGTGGTTACAATAGCATAGGTGTTACCCAAAACGGAATGTCTGACACGACTGCTATTGTTCAAGGCGGTGGTTACCAAGGTATTACCCTGGATCAAAAAAATGACAACAGTGCTGCTACTATTAATCAATACGGTAGTTACAATAGCGTAAGAGTTACCCAAAGCGGAATGTCTGACACTGCTACTATTGCTCAAAACGGTGGTTTCAGTGGTATCACCCTTGACCAGGAAAATAACAACAGTACCGCCACTATTAATCAAAACGGTGGTTACAATAACGCAGGCGTTACCCAAAGCGGAATGTCTGACACGACTACTATTGTTCAAGGCGGTGGTAACTACGATATTGTCACCGTCCTCAGTCAGACCGGCGACAACAATAACGCCATTATCAATCAAAATATCGACGGCTCGTCTGCCTTCAATTATATTGCTAATGTAACCCAGTCAGGTTCTGGCAATACCGCAACGATAACCCAACAATAATCAGCCAGTAGCCTCGATGTAGTAAAACGTAATCGAGGATTTGCAGACTTCGATAGTCCTCGATTCCCTGTTATGGCATCGAGGCCACCCTGTTTTATGATCATATCAACTTTTCAGGGACTAATCCTGGCATTGCAAGACTATTGGTCAAGTCAGGGCTGTATTTTATCGTGCGTTAGTTCTTTAAACGCGAAATGTTGACGCGGGTAAAATCAATTTAGCTGGTTGACTAGGTAATGGTATAAAACCAAAGTGAGTGTAAAAACTGGCAGCCGTGTTATCTTTTGCATCTACAATGATTCCAGCCACTGCCAAAATATGGCTTGCATTTATTACTTTCTGACAGGCATCAGCCAATAATATTGATCCTAAACCTTTACCGTGAAAGCTCATGCTAACAGCTAAGCGGCCTATTAGAGCAACGGGTACAGGATATCGATGTAATGTCTTAGCCAATGTTTCCGGTAAATCAGAACAACTGACACTACCTGCGCTCAACGTAAAAAAACCAGCTAATTGATTAGTGTCATATTCTGGCGTTGCTATAAAGACTCTCGCCACATTTCGTCTAATATCTTGCGAAGCATAGAGGCGTATGTACTGGTCAAGTTGAATCTGCCCACAACTAAAAAAAGTGGTATCTACAGCTTTGTCAAATGAACGGATGTCGTAAATTATCACGGAGCTACTTGCTCAGAATGACGTTTAAAGGCATTTTTCAAGGCTGCATTGGGTTCTGTTTGTGCATCGAGTGTCGCTAGAAACGCATTAAAATCTTCAGGTCGTAAGGTAATGTTTTCATGCGCATGCACTATTTTTTCTGCAGAAGCTAAAGCATGAGATAGAACAAACTCTGAAATACTTACATGTGCATAAGTCGCAGCTTTATCCAACAACTCTCGCGCACGAACATCACAGCGAATATTAAGGCGGCTTTCTTTGGGGATAGTGTTTTCCATTAGAAACTCCATTAGGGTTCACGAAAGATAATTGTGCGCCGTTTGTGAGTACATTGCAAGAATAAGCTGTCCAAGACGTAAACACTAGTAATACAGCCTCTGTTACTCAAACTAACGCAAACAACCAAGCTACTATTGATCAATACGGTGGTTACAATAGCGCAAGAGTTACCTAAAGCGGAATGCCTGACACTATCCTAACCCTACTACAAAGCCATTTTTAAGCTATAATTACGCACTTTTTACTGCCTAACGTGAAGATACCGTGTCGAATAGAAATAATGATTCATCAACTTTTCAGGGACTAATCCTGGCATTGCAAGACTATTGGTCTAATCAGGGCTGTATTTTATTACAACCTTTGGATCAAGAAGTGGGCGCAGGTACTTTTCATCCGGCGACTTTTTTACGGGCTATCGGCCCAGAGCCTTGGAACACGGCTTATGTGCAGCCCTCACGCCGTCCAACCGATGGGCGTTTTGGAGAAAATCCTAATCGCTTACAGCATTACTATCAGTTTCAGGTGTTATTAAAACCCTCTCCTGATAATATCCAAGAGCTATACTTGGGATCGTTAAGGTATTTAGGTCTGGATTTACTGGAACATGATATTCGTTTTGTTGAAGATAACTGGGAATCGCCTACCTTGGGTGCTTGGGGCTTAGGTTGGGAAGTGTGGCTCAATGGTATGGAAGTTACGCAGTTTACCTATTTTCAACAAGTAGGGGGCCTAGAGTGTCGTCCCGTCAGCGGTGAGATTACTTATGGTCTTGAACGTATCGCCATGTATCTGCAAGGTGTCAAGAGCGTTTATGATCTAGTATGGACTCATGGGCCGCAAGGCGTGGTGACTTATGGCGACGTATTTCATCAAAATGAAGTTGAAATGTCGGCCTATAACTTTGATCATGCCAATGTTGATTTTCTATTCCAATGCTTTAATACCTACGAGCAAGAGTGCCAAAAGTTAATTGAACTCAATCTGCCATTACCTGCTTATGAAATGGTATTAAAGGCTTCTCATACCTTCAATTTATTGGATGCACGTCATGCTATTTCAGTTACCGAACGTCAACGTTATATTTTAAGAGTGCGTACCTTATCGAGGGCAGTAGCAGAAGCTTATTACGCGCGTAGAGAATCTTTAGGTTTTCCCATGTTGACTGAGCAAGGAGCATAAACATGATCGCAAGCAATCATTTATTATTTGAATTAGGTTCAGAAGAATTACCTCCAAAGACCTTGGTCAAGCTGAGTCATGCCTTGTCAGATGGCATAACAAAAGGCTTACAAGACGCTGGAATTCCTTTTACAGGAATAAAAACCTTCGCTACACCACGACGTCTAGCGGTATTGATTGAAAATCTGTCTATCGCACAACCGGATAAAACAGTTGAGAAACGAGGCCCTGCGATACAAGCAGCTTTTGACTCTGATGGTGCACCCAGTAAAGCAGCAGCCAGTTTTGCTCAAAGTTGTGGAACTACCTTTGAACACTTAGACCGCTTAAAAACAGAAAAGGGTGAATGGTTGGCTTTTACGCAAGTCGTTAAAGGCCAAGCTACTGAAAATCTGATTCCAGATATTATTCGCCAAAGTATTGCGGCGCTGCCTATCGCTAAAAGAATGCGTTGGGGTAGTTTCAATACCGAATTTGTCAGACCTGTGCATTGGGCGGTTTTACTGTACGGTGATCAAGTGATTGACACTGAAATATTAGGCTTAAAAACCAGCAATACCACGCTAGGACATCGTTTCCATGCCCCAACTCAACTGCTTATTAATAAACCTGAAGATTATCAGGACGTGTTGTTGACGCAAGGCAAAGTCATTGCGGATATAGAACAGCGTAAAGAGATTATTAGAGCAGCGGCTCAAAAAGCAGCGGCAGCGGTGGGCGGCATTGCCCATATTGAAGACGATTTATTGGAAGAAATCGCAGCTTTAAATGAATGGCCAGTGCCCATTACGGGGGGCTTTGATCCACGTTATTTAGAATTACCCGCTGAAGTACTCATTACCACCATGCAAACGAATCAGAAATACTTTCCGGTTAAGAATACGCAGGGTGGTTTGTTAGCGCATTTTATTACCTTTAGTAATATTGAAAGCACTCGCCCCGAGTCGATTCAACAAGGTAATGAGCGGGTGGTCACTCCGCGTTTATCGGATGCTGAGTTCTTTTGGAATCAAGACAGAAAGAAAACTTTGGCCGATAGAGTCGATAGCTTATCAAACATTGTTTTCCAAGAGAAACTGGGCACAGTGGCTGAAAAGACCCACCGAGTTATTCAGTTGTCTGAGTTTATCGCAGAGCGTTTAAACGCTAATGTTGAATGGGCGAAACGAGCAGCGCTTTTAGCAAAGACCGATTTAATGACAGAAATGGTCGGTGAGTTTGGTAACTTGCAAGGATTAATGGGGCGTTATTATGCCTTGGTAGAAGGCGAAGCACCCGAAGTGGCCTGGGCATTAGAAGAGCAGTATTTTCCCAAGCAATCAGGTAGCGAAACCGCATCAACCCAGATTGGTCAGGTGCTGGCACTGGCGGAAAAAATAGATACCTTAGCCGGTATTTTTAGTGCCGGTTTAATTCCAACCGGTGATAAAGACCCTTATGCGCTTCGTCGTGCGGCCTTGGGGATTTTACGTACACTGATTGAGAATAATTTGACCCTCGATCTTGTTGAAGCGATGACCTTCTCTTTATCGTTGTTTACACATGCGTTTGATAAAGCAGCGACACAAGCGGCGGTGCTTGAGTTTATTTTCGATCGTTTAAAAGGATACTGTCTGGATAAAGGCTATAGTGCTGATGAGTTTGATGCAGTGATTAGCGTTAAGCCGGTTGATCCTTTAGATTTTATCCAACGTCTTGTAGCGGTTAAAGCATTTAGGCAGTTACCCGAAGCGGATAGTTTAGCCGCCGCTAATAAACGCATTCGTAATATATTGAAAAAATCAGATAGTCAGCCTTCTAATACCGTCGGTGTTTTAGTTGAAAGTGCAGAAATTCAACTATTGGAAGTGGCAAGCTTGTCTGGGGAAGATATTAAACCTTTGTTAGCTGAGCGTGATTATCAGGGTACTTTAAATCGCTTAGCACAATTAAGAGGTGCGGTGGATGCTTTCTTTGATAACGTCATGGTCATGACGGATGATCTTGAATTACGTGCTCATCGATTGGCTTTGTTAAACCTGTTATCCGAGCAGTTTTTAACCTGTGCAGATATATCTAAATTACAAGCGTAATATTTAATCAATAATATGTCGAAACAACGCTATATCTTATTAGATCGTGATGGTGTAATTAATGAAGACTCGGACGCCTTTATTAAAACACCTGAAGAGTGGTTGCCTATTGCGGGCAGTCTTGAGGCTATCGCGTTATTGACATCACACGCTTATAAAGTGATTGTTGTGACTAATCAATCCGGCATTGCAAGAGGCTTATTTGACGATGCCATGCTAGACAAAATTCATGCAAAAATGAATGCTCTTGTCGCCGAAAAAGGAGGGCTGATTACCGCCATTTATTCTTGCCCTCACGGCCCAGACAGCGCTTGTGATTGTCGTAAACCGAAGCCTGGTTTATTAAAATCTTTTGCGCAGGATTTTAATGCTGTTTTATCAGGTATACCTGTTATCGGAGATTCTTTACGTGATCTACAAGCGGCTGAAGCGGTAGGTGCCGAGCCGATTTTAGTCAAAACAGGTAAAGGTCAGGGCACGCTATTAAATAATCCACACCTTAATATTCTTGTTTTTGAGAACTTATATGACGCAGCAAAATATATCACCGCAAGATCTTAGACCTAAAAATTATGTAGGTTCTACCTTATTGTTTATTGGTATTTTTTTAACCGCTACGGTGGTCGGAACCTTGATTCTTATTGGGTTGGTTGGCTCCTTTAAATTACGGTGGAAAATTGGCTACGCCTGGTGCGCTATTATTGGCTGGATGACCAAGGTTTTTTGCGGTTTGACATTTGAAGTAGAAGGGTTAGAACATGTTGATCCAACGCAGCCGACTATTTTTTTAAGCAACCATCAATCCGCTTGGGAAACCTTGGCTTTACGGTATATTTTGCCGCCTCATTCGGTGGTGATTAAGCGTGAATTGCTTTATTTGCCTATTTGGGGCTGGTCATTGCTGGCTTTAAAATCCATTGTGATTAATCGAAAAAATCAACGCGCTTCCTTGAAGTCTTTACTGGATCAAGGCTCACGGTATTTAAAAGAGGGTTTGTCTGTGTTGATTTTTCCAGAGGGAACTCGGGCAGGAGCGAGGGATGTTCTTAAGTTTAATATCGGAGGCGCTATGTTGGCTCATAAGACAGGCTATCCTGTTATCCCTGTGGCTCATAATGCGGGTGATTTTTGGCCGCGTTATAGCTTTTTTAAATATCCTGGGGTGATTAAAGTAAAAATTGGCCCCTCTATGGAAACCAAGGGTCGTAAAGCAGCCGATATCAATGCAGAAGCAGAAGTCTGGATAAGACAGGCTATGCAAGAGATGGGGTAAATTTAATAATACCCAAGCTTTTATCTGGGTCTTAATGTAACTGCGTATAATGCGCTTAATAATAACTCAATAAAATAAACAACGGTCACTTACCCATGAAGAAAATTTTACTCCTATCCTTAGCAGCCTTATTGTTACCCGCTTGTGCCGATAAAAACCAATATGAGCAGGCTGTCTTGGAGCAAATGAAAAAAGAAGCGGATATAAAAGATTATAAAATAACACCAGAATATATGGCTAAATGTGTTGTCGATACGACGGCTAAAAATATGCCCGGTCTTTTTCCCGTAGATCCTACTCGCTTAACAGCTTATCGTAACTATACAAAAATGCTGACCTTAACAGAATCACAAGATCCTAAAAAGGTACTCGAAGAATTACGTACTGATTTTGGTTCTGCTAAAGCGCTGGCTGAAGCACGAACTAATTACACGGAAAGTTTAATGGAATGTTACACCGCAGTGATTTCAGAGTCTGAAAAAGAGAATGCTGGGGAAGCAAAAGTAGAAGAGGCACCAGTTACGCAGCTATCTGCTCCAACAACAGAAGGCTCGCCAAGTAAATAAAAATGCATCCCCAGTCTGTTGAAGGACTGGGGATTTTGGGGGCTATTTAACTCTCATTCCTGCAACGGCACCTTCATCGGGGCTTAAAATCCAGATGTCTTTGCCACCTGGGCCTGCTGCCAATACCATCCCTTCAGACGTACCAAAACGCATTTTTCTAGGGGCAAGATTAGCGATGACCAGTGTTAATTTGCCTTCTAAATCTTCGGGGGCATAAGCGGATTTTATACCCGCAAAGATAGTGCGAACTTCGTCACCGATATCGACGATTAAGTGTAATAACTTATCCGAACCTTCTATAGACTCTGCCTTGATAATTTTAGCAATACGTAAATCAAGTTTGGCAAAGTCATTGAAATCAACTACGTCAGCAATGGGTTCAAATAGCTTTTCTTTTTCAACCGGGGCTTGAGTCTGTGCAACTGTTTTTTCTAGGTTTTCTTTAGACGCTTCAACAATGGCGGCAATCTTATCTGCATCAACGCGGGTCATTAATGGTTTAAAATCATTGACGGTATGATTTAAAAGCGGTTGGCTGTGATGGGTAGGCCAAGTTTGTGATTCGATGTTTAAAAAGCGTTCTGCTTCTGTCGCTAAGGCCGGAATAACAGGTTTTAGATAGACGGCTAATAAGCGGAACAAATTGATACCCACTGAGCAAATGTCATGCAGGAGGGCATCTTGACCTTCTTGTTTAGCCACTAACCAAGGTTTCTTTTCATCAATATACTGGTTGGCTTTATCTGCAAGTGCCATGATCTCACGCATAGCTTTACCAAACTCGCGGGCTTCATAAAAATCGGCGATGGTTTCGTTGGCCTTGACAAACTCTAAAAATAAATCAGGTTCAGAACATTCGGCAGATAAACTATTAGCAAAGCGTTTGTTAATAAAACCGCTGCAACGACTCGCGATATTAACCACTTTACCGACAAGGTCAGAGTTAACACGCTGGCTAAAATCATCAAAGTTTAAATCAATATCATCCACTCCAGCGCTGAGTTTCGCAGCGAAATAATAGCGTAGATATTCAGGGTTTAAATGATCTAAATAGGTGCGAGCAGTAATAAAGGTGCCGCGAGACTTAGACATTTTTTCGCCGTTGACGGTTAAGAAGCCGTGCGCAAAAATAGCAGTGGGTGTTCTAAAGTTTGCACCACTGAGCATAGCAGGCCAAAACAAGGCGTGGAAGTAAATAATGTCTTTACCGATAAAATGGTAAAGCTCAGTGTTACTTTCAGTTGTCCAGAATTCATCAAAATTGAGTGATTGTTTATCACATAGGTTCTTAAAACTAGCCATGTAACCGATAGGTGCATCTAACCAGACATAAAAGTATTTGCCTGGGGCATCAGGGATTTCAAAACCAAAATAAGGCGCGTCCCGTGAAATATCCCATTGCTGTAAGCCGCCTTCTAACCATTCTGCCAGCTTGTTTCTGACTTCGGCTTGTAAATGACCGGCTTGTGTCCAAGCTGCGAGCATATCGGTAAAGTCAGCCAAATTAAAAAAGTAATGGACTGAGTCTTTTTCAATGGGTTTTTCACCCGAAATGGCAGAGACTGCATTCTTGAGTTCAGTCGGTGAGTACGTGGCACCACAGACTTCACAGCCATCACCGTATTGGTCTGTTGCACCACACTTGGGGCAGTCACCTTTAATAAAACGATCGGGTAAAAACATGTTTTTAACCGGATCATAAGCCTGCGTAATGGTGCGTGAACTGATATGACCGGCCTCTCTTAATCGCGTGTAGATCAACTCTGAAAAAATTTTATTTTCTTCAGAATGGGTACTATGATAATTATCAAAAGCGACGCCAAAAGCAGTGAAGTCCGCTAAGTGTTCTTTACCCACTTGGGCAATCAGTGCTTCTGGTGTGATACCTTCCCGATCCGCTTTAAGCATAATCGGTGTGCCGTGGGTATCATCAGCGCAGACAAAATAGCAGCGGTTACCGCGTTGTTTTTGAAAACGAACCCAGATATCGGTTTGGATATATTCAACCAGATGTCCTAAATGAATAGGGCCGTTGGCGTAGGGAAGGGCGCTAGTGACAAGAATTTTTCTATCTGACATGGTTAAAAGATCAAGGTATACGGAAACTAATAATGCGGGAATTATCTCATAAAATGAACTGTTCAACAGAATAGAGGCGCTCTAAACAATGAATTTTGTAAAAAAATTGTAGAATACCTGTCATTGTGAATCTTCAGCTATTCAAATAGAATGTCTTGAAGAGCGCTTAACCAAAACTAATAATATGAGATTATCATGACACAGCTAGAAAAGACCGACGTAGAAAATTTGTTAAAGACCTTTATCGACCCCAATCATGGTGTCGATCTGGTGACGGCAAAATCAGTTAAATCGATTGTTATTGACGGTTCCAATGTTAATGTTAAGCTGGAACTGGGATATCCGGCAAAAAGCTTTATTGAGACGTTAAGGACTGAGGTCGAGCAACATCTTAGCGTTTTAGAAGGGGTCAGTCAGGTGACGGTGGAGGTGACTGTAAAAATTATTTCACATGCCGTTCAACAAGCCTTAAAGCCTCAAGCCAATATAAAAAATATTATAGCCGTTGCTTCAGGAAAAGGCGGGGTAGGTAAGTCGACAACGGCTGTTAATTTAGCCTTAGCCTTGATTGCCGAAGGGGCTAAAGTCGGTATACTCGATGCTGATATTTACGGGCCGAGTATTCCAACCATGCTGGGATTATCTGGCTTGCCTGAAAGTGTCGATAATAAAACCATGATACCCAAGACTGCTTATGGTTTACAAACCATGTCTATTGGGTATTTGATTGAACCCGATCAGCCGATGATCTGGCGCGGGCCTATTGCAACGAATACCTTGCAGCAATTATTGAGAGATACTAACTGGGTTGATCTGGATTATCTCATTATTGATTTACCGCCCGGTACCGGTGATATTCAATTGACACTTGCACAACAAATTCCAGTGAGTGGTGCCATTATTGTGACGACGCCTCAAGATATTGCGCTGATTGATGCTCAACGTGGCTTAGGCATGTTTGCAAAAGTTAATGTGCCGGTTTTGGGTGTCGTAGAAAACATGAGTATGCATATTTGTAGTCAGTGTGGTCATGCTGAGGCTATTTTTGGAGAAGGGGGTGGCATAGCCATGTCCGAGAAAAACAAGGTCGATTTTTTAGGCGCATTACCTTTGGATATCACCATTCGGCAATATGCTGACTCAGGAAAACCCACAGTGGTTTCAGATCCTGAGGGAAAAGCCGCACAAATTTACAAAGCAATAGCTCGTAAAACAGCAGCAAAATTAGCCTTAAAAACCAAGGATTATAGTACTCGCTTCCCTAATATTGTGATACAAAACACCTGAAGACCTTGTGTCAATAGCAAGTCTATGTAAAAATCAAGCAATTTAATACACTAGGTTTAATAGTTCATGAGCATAAAGTCGGATAAATGGATACGCCGTATGGCGGAGCAACAAAGCATGATCGAGCCCTTTGAAAGTGGTCAAGTCAGGGATTCTGAGCGAGGCAAGGTTATTTCTTATGGCACCTCCAGTTATGGCTATGATGTTCGATGCTCTGATGAATTTAAAATATTTACTAATATTAACTCAGCGATTGTTGATCCGAAAAACTTTGATCCCAATAGCTTTGTCGATGTTAAGTCCGATGTTTGTATTATTCCCCCCAACTCTTTTGCTTTAGCGCGTACTATTGAATATTTCAGGATTCCGCGTGATGTATTGGTTATTTGTTTGGGTAAATCAACCTATGCGCGTTGCGGTATTATTGTTAACGTGACGCCCTTAGAGCCTGAGTGGGAAGGTCACGTCACCCTGGAGTTTTCTAATACCACCACCTTGCCTGCAAAGATATACGCTAACGAGGGCGTCGCGCAAATGCTCTTTTTTGGTAGTGATGAAATCTGCGAAACATCTTATAAAGATAGAGCAGGCAAGTATCAAGGCCAGACGGGGGTTACTTTACCTAAGGCCTGAGTTTAATGAAGCGGAAGTACAAAGAAAATTAGTTCAGCTCTTTTTGAGGCGGTAATTGTATAAAAAAGCCTTTGGTATTAAGACTTTCAATGACTTTTTTAGCCTCTTCTTTGGCTAGTTTTTTATCTTCCGTTAATTCTATTTCCATGACGAATTCTAATTTCCCGAAGTTGTTCAGTAATTCTTCAGGTACTTTTGAGAAATCATCTCGGTTAACGAGATACAAATACAAATAATCTTTTTTTAAGCTTTTATGCATTTGACAACTACGTATTATTCTGATAAAATTGTTTTATCTTTGTATTCCAATATAGTCGTACAGTAATCAAATTTAATTTTGCTATTAACGCATAAATATATATTTTACGCAAAATAGGGAAACCTTTTATTATCTTAATTATAGACCCAATAAGCTCTGCATAAGGAATAGCATAATGGAACCATCTGTTTTGATAATGCTTTAAAATATCTCCAGAGTTACTAAATCCATGCTGACCTAAAATAATATAACCTTTTTCACTTCTATTAGTTTTTCCTTTAGATATCATATACAGCATAATAGCCCAATCACTTCCTAAATAGTCGTCTTTTATGTAGGGATTTTCTTTTAATACCGCTGTTCTCATTAATGAATAAAATCTTCCATTAGCATGCCAACATCCAAAATAACTACTTATTCGATCAACTATATCTCCAACTAATGATGCGTCACCCATCGAAATTGGATTATAATCACCATTTTCAAATCTAACAGGACTTGTAGATGCTACATAATATTCATTATCCTCCAAAAATGAGTAGTTGACTTTTAAATAATTACATGATCTTATATCATCAGCTGCTGCCCACATAAAATATTTTGCAGTAGATTTATTTAAAACATATTCAAAATTTTTAGCCGCACCTATATTTACTTTTTGACGGATGTAACGAATACGCAAATCATTTGCTGCATATTTTATGCAGATTTCTTCAGTATTATCGATAGACGCATTGTCAGAAATAATTATTTCGAAATCGGTAAATGTTTGTTGAAGCAACGAGTCTAGTGCTCTGCTTAGCGTATTCGATCCATTATATACGGGCATCCCAATGCTAACCAAAGGTATGTTCATTATGCAATGGTCTATAAATTATTATGACCTAAATTGAGCAGCAATTCGAGATTTGACCTGCAACCACTGAATACAGTGGTGTTTAAAATTTAACTTTCGTAACATTTTGAATATCAAACTGTATTTTTTTGTATATTTGTGGAAATTTTCTCCCCCAAA